>Ga0193952_1000065_pt1 | contig 44624 bp, 43 predicted proteins | sample BB_3_MG_FD_140368 | JGI IMG/M metagenome (GOLD analysis project Ga0193952, IMG submission 140368) | Microbial mat bacterial communities from the Broadkill River, Lewes, Delaware, United States - BB_3_MG | ecosystem: Environmental > Aquatic > Freshwater > River > Microbial mats | place: USA... | reverse complement strand
ACTAATTTGTTCAGCTCTTAAATGTTTTGTTAAACTTCCTGTATCTATTTTAACAGGACAAGCTGATGAACATAAGCTACATGTTGCACAAGTCTCTATTCCATCATATTGGTATAAATCTTTGTATTCTTTAGCTTCCTCAAATTCTCCCTCTCTCTCTAGTCTTGAAATCTCTCTATTGATTACAATTCTTTGTCTAGGAGTTAAAGTAATATCATTTGATGGACATGTAGGCTCACAGAATCCACATTCAATACATTTGTCAACAATTTCATTTGTTGCTGGCATTGCTTTTAAATTTTTTAGATGAGCTTGTGCATCATCATTAATAATTACACCTGGGTTTAATAGACCTTTTGGATCAAATAAACATTTAATTCTTTCCATCATTGAATAAGCAGTCTTCCCCCACTCTACTTCAATAAACGCAGCCATATTTCTACCTGTACCATGTTCAGCTTTTAATGAACCTTGATATTTAACAGCTACAGAATTTACAACATCATTCATAAACTCATCATATCTTTTAACTTCACTCTCAATTGAGAAGTCTTGTGTAAATACAAAGTGGAAGTTACCTTCTAGAGCATGTCCAAAAATTAATGCTTCTGAATAATTATGTTTTTTAAACAGCTCTTGAAGCTCTAATGTAGCTTCTGCTAGTACTTCAATAGGATAAGCAACATCTTCAATAATAACTGTTGTTCCTACTTCTCTTACTGCTCCTACTGCTGGGAATAAACCTTTTCTAATTTTCCAGTATAAAGTATATTCGCTCACGTCTTTAGTAAAATAAATATCTCTTACAACAGAGAATTCTTCAAGTAATTCTTCTAGTTGAGTAATTTGAATATCAAGTGAGTCTTTATCTTTTGCTCTAGTTTCAATTAATAAAGCAGTTACATTTTCATCAAATGATTTAATAAACTCAGGCATTGCTGGGTCATTTTCAATTGAAGCAAGACCTGCTCTATCCATTAATTCAACTGCATCAACAGTTATTTTTCCTGCTTCTTTTGCAAGTTTTAATTTTGTAACGGCATTACAGGCTTCTTTAACGTCTTTAAAATACATAAGTGCTGAGGCTTTATCTTTTAAATCTTCAACTGTATAATAAGTAATTTCTTCAATAAAGGCTAGAGTTCCCTCAGAACCTATAATTAAGTGTTGTAAAATATCAAATACATCATCAAAATCAATTAATGAATTTAATGAGTATCCACATGTATTTTTGATTTTGAATTTTCGCTCAATTTTTGCTCGTAATTCTTCATCATTTACTGTTTCACTAGCAATTTGTTTTAAATCAGATAAAAAGTCTTTATGAGTTAATTTAAACTCTTTTTTACTCTCTTCGCAACCTGTATCAAGTTTTGTTCCGTCGCTGAAAATCAACTTCATAGATTTTAATGTTTTATATGAGTTTTGAGAAATACCACAACACATACCAGAGGCATTATTTGCAGCAATTCCACCAATCATAGCAGCATTAATACTTGCTGGATCTGGACCAATTTTTTTCCCATAAGGTGCTAATAAGTTGTTTGTTTGAGCACCAGTTAGTGCTGGTTCTAGTGAAATTTCACTTTTATCATCAGAAATTCTAAAATTAGAGAATTTTCTTGAAGTGATAATTAAAATTGAATCACTAATAGCCTGTCCAGAAAGTGAAGTTCCAGCAGCTCTAAAAGTAATACTTAATTCCATTTCATTTGCTAATTCAATAATAGTTTGAACTTCGCTAGCGTTATCTGTTTTGATAACTATTTTAGGAATTAACCTATAAAAAGAGGCATCTGTTCCATACGCTAATGTATGTAACTTATCTGTAAAAATATTCTTTACAGATATTTTTTTACTAATTTGATCATGAAATCTTTGATACTTAGCTTCTAACATTTGTAATCCTTTTGGTAATTATATTATATATTTAAAAAAAAAGGATGTCCACTATTCTAGTCTAGGTACTGTATAAATTCTTTGTTGAGGATCATAAATAAATGCAAACATTTTATCACTTGCTTTATAGATGATATTTGAAATTAGTTTTTGTAAGTCTTTTTTCATAGGTAAACTCCTATATAAAAAGTAAAAGAAGAAGTCTTCTTTTACTTGATATTTCTATCCTGAAGCACTTGGATTAATTCCGAAGAATTCTGGATAGAATGCTATTAACAATAATACTACAATCTGAATTGCAATAAATGGAATAACACCTTTATATATTTGTATTGTTCTAACTGTTGCTGGAACTACTCCTTTTAAGTAGAAAAGGGAGAATCCAAACGGTGGAGTTAAGAACGATGTTTGTAAGTTCATTGCAATTAAAATTGCGAACCATACAGGGTTAATATCTAAATTTGCTGCAATAGGAACTAAGATAGGAACAATAATATATGAAATCTCAACGAAGTCAATAAAGAATCCTAAAATTAAAATTGCTAACATTGTGAAGATAATGAATCCCCATTTCTCATCACCAGGTAAACTTAACATAAAGTGTTCAACTAACTCTTCCCCACCAGTATAAGTAAATACCATTGAGAACGCTGTTGCACCAATTAAGATACCAAATACCATTGATGTAATTTTTACAGATTCTAATGCTGCATCTTTAATCATTCCAATATTGAATGATTTGTAAAGAATTGCTAATCCAATTGCACCTAAACAACCAACTGCTGAAGATTCAGTAGGAGTTGCAACACCTGCAAAAATTGAACCTAATACTAATAAAATTAGTGTTAATGATGGAATAATATCAATTAAAGCTCTAAGAACTTGCTTACCTTTAGAACCACGTGCTGGATCTGCTGGAATTGCAGGAGCCATATCTTTATTTAAATATGAAACAATTACAATATATAAAATATATGCACCAACTAAGGCTAAACCTGGCCAAATAGCTGCTTTAAATAAATCACCAACTGGAACTTGGAAAACATCACCTAAGATAATTAAAACAATCGAAGGAGGAATAATTTGACCAAGTGTACCTGAAGCACAGATAGTACCTGTTGCTAATTGTGTATTATATTTGTACTTCATCATTACAGGAAGTGAAATAACACCCATTGCAACAACAGAAGCCCCAACAACACCAGTAGATGCTGCTAATAATGAACCAACTAATACAGTTGAAATTGCAACTCCACCTCTGATCTCACCAAATAAGAACCCCATAGATTCTAATAGTCTTTCAGCAAGTCCAGTTTTTTGTAAAACAATACCCATGAAAATAAACATAGGAACAGCCATAAGAATTGTATTTTGCATAATAGACATAATTCTAAATGGCATGAAATCGAACATTGCGATACCTTCATCTATACCTTCTACAATTAAAGGCATAAGTGCTGCACCTTCATCTGCATATGTATAGATTTCTACGAATCCTGCAATTAAACCAAATAATACTGATACTGCTGCAAATGTAAATGCTACGGGAAAACCAAATAGTAGCATTACTAATGCAGTAAAGAACATAATTATACCAATCATTTGTTTTCTCCTTCTTCAATATTATGTTTGTGGTCTTCAATATCTTGTTTTAAGTGTTCAATTTCACTCTCAAGACCACTTTCATTAAATTGGTGTAAACCTTTATATACATTTAGGTTTTTAATAAAGAAACCAATTGATGTAATGATTAGTAAGAAAAATGATAATGGAATTAATGATTTAACTAACCATCTATTTGTTAATCCACCTGGATCACCACTTTGTTCTCCTGATTGGAATGCTTCAATTACATAATCAATTGATCCAAATCCAATAAGACAGGCAATTGGTAGAATAAATAAAACTACACCAATCATATTGATAACAGCTTTTTTCTTATCAGTTAATCTATCATAGATTAAGTCAACTCTAACGTGTCCATCTTCTTTTAATGTATATGCTATACCTAAAAGAATAATTACAGAAAATAAGTGCCATTCCATTTCCTGCATTGCAATACTTCCTGATCTGAAAAAGTATCTCATGATAACATCGTAAAAAACATTTAAGATCATAAGCACCATAGTAAATGCAGTAATATATCCTATAATATCGGCGAATCTATCGAAACCCTTCTCTAGTTTTAACAACATAAAAATCCTTTTGAAATTATGAATAAGTCAAATAAACATAAGTGAGTCTTATACATTTATTAAACTCATTATACTTTATTATATCTTTGTGGGAACTAACCCCTAAGAGAGGGGTTAGTTTTTACTTAATAATTTATTCTTATAAATTATCTTTTAAGTATAAGTAGTCAGACATTTTAGTCCATTCTCTAGCTTTCTTTTGGTAAGCATCTTGTGAATCTAAAATCTCTTTTAATAAAGGTTGACCTTTAGTTTTTTCAACTAATAACTCTTTATTTGTCTTTTTCATAGCGTCCATAACTTCTTTAGGGAAAGTTTTGATTTTGATGTTTGGATAATCAGTTTCAATTTTTGACCATGCTTCAGCACTCATATGGTAGTTTTGGATATACATATCGTAAGCCGAAACTTTCATTGCTGTAACTAAGATTTGTTGTAAATCTTTTGGTAACTTTTTGAACTTTCTTTCATTTACTAAGAATTGTAATTCAGTTGCTGGTTCATGCCACCCTGTATAGTAGTATGGTGCAATCTTATTGAATCCCATTTTGATGTCCATTCCAGGTCCAACCCATTCAAGTGCATCAATAGTTCCTCTTTCTAATGAAGTATATAACTCACCAGAAGCAATATTAGTAACTGTAAGACCTAATTTTGCCATAACTTCACCTGCGAATCCAGGAATTCTCATTTTAAGACCTTTTAAATCATCAACAGTCTTAATTTCTTTTCTGAACCATCCACCCATTTGGTTACCAGTGTTTCCACCAGGGAATGATAATACTTTATGTTTTTTGTATGCTTTTTTCATTAAGTCCATACCACCACCGTAGTAGAACCATGCATATTGCTCAGGTGCAGTCATACCAAATGGCATAGTTGTAAATGGTAAAGTATTAATATCTTTACCTTTCCAGTAATATGATGCAGAGTGACCCATATCATATTGACCACCTTTAACCATATCTAAAATACCTAGTGCTGCTTTATGCTTGTTTGAAGCATCAACTCTAATTTTAAGTCTACCATCAGACATCTCTTCAACCATTTTTGCCATATTTTTTGGCGCATCAATAAATGGCGATAGAGTTGAACCCCATGTAGTAGCTAGTTTCCATTTATAAACTTTTTCTTTTGCCATTGCCGAAGTAGCTAATCCAGCAACAAGTGCAGAAGTTACAAGTAACTTAGTAGTTGTTTTTAACATCATCATTCTCTCCTTTGATTTGTTATATTTCAATTCTAACGACAAGAAATGATATTGATATGATATTTTTATCATATAAATACATATTATTCTATCCTAATATTATTGGTTTTGTGACATCTTTTTATCATTATTTATAAGTATTATTTCATAAATATAAGAAGGTTAAACATGAAAAGAGTTATTATTATAGGGGCTAGCTATGCAGGACTTTATGCCATAAAAGAGTTATCTAAAAATAAAAATATAGAAATTTTATTGTTTGATAAAAAAGATTATCATTATATTCAAGTGGAATCTTATGGTTTTGTTGCTACTAAGTATAGTATTTCAGATGTGACAATAAGTATTAGTAAATATATTGAGGATATAAATTCAAATATAAAATTTCATAAAGAAGAAATTGTTTCTTTTGATGCTAGTAATAATGAAGTCTTTTCATCTAATAATACAAAGTATAAATATGATGATTTAATTATTGCTACAGGATCACTTACAAATTTCCCTCCTCAAGTACCTAACATCCAAAAGTATTCTAAAGGTATTAAAACACTCCAAAAAGCAAGTATTGTTAATCAATCCTTTGATTCTATTATTAATAGTGTAGTGTTAAAAGAAAAAAGTAGTAAAAATCTACCTTATAATATAGTAATTGGAGGAGCTGGACTTTCTGGGGTTGAAGTTGCTGCTGAAATGGCGGCATTAGTAAAAGAAAGATTTTCACTTATTAATAATGATACCTCTAATATAAATATATATATTGTAGATGGAATGAAAACAGTTTTACCAAATATGGATGAGAGATTAATTCATGCATGTGAGAAAAGATTAGAAAATTTAAATATCAAAACATATTTAGGAGCATTTATTAATGATGTAGATGAAAATACAATTTATTTAAATAATGGAGTTAAAATAGATTATGAATGTTTTGTCTTTACAGGTGGAATAAAAGGGGTAACTATTGACTCAAACAAAACTTATGAAGTTAATAAATTAAATCAATATATAGTAAATGATCACCTTCAATTAAAAGGTGAAAAAAATATCTTTGTTATTGGTGATGCTGCTGAAGTAATAGCTAATAAAAAATATATGGCTCCTACTGCACAACTTGCAATTCAAGCTGGAACTTATGTGGCTAAATTTATAAAAAATGAAATGTCATATAAATATAATGAAGTCTTTTCTCCTAAATCCAATGGGGTTCTTATTTCTCTTGGTGGTTCATACGCAATTGGTTTGGTTTTTAATAAACTTTTTATCAAGGGATATATGGCTCATGTCTTAAAACATTTTGTAACATATATGCATAAATCAAAATTCAAAAAATTAAAAGCAAGCTAATTTTAGCTGCCATGATTTTGTCATCTTATACATATATACTAATTTAAATAAAAAATTGGAGAAAAGAAAATGTCTAAATTAATTGCCTTTGATACACTACTATTAGAAGATATAAAAAGAGGAATGGAAGTTAGTTATACTCAAACTATCACTGACTGTGATATTAAAACTTTTGCAGGTCTTTCAGGGGATCATAATCCTGTTCATATAAGTGATGAGTATGCTAAGAATACTAGATGGGAAAGAAGAATTGCACATGGATTAATATCTGTATCTTTCTTTTCTGGTTTAATGGGTACAAAACTTCCTGGTATTGGTTGTGTTTGGGTTTCTCAAACTATAAAATTTTTAAAGCCTGTATATATTGGAGATACTGTTACAGCAAAATTAATTGTAACTGATATAGATATTGAAAGAAGAAGAGTTTTTTTACAATCTATTTGTGTAGTAAAAGGTGAGATTGTTATTGATGGAGAATCAGAAGCTTTTGTTCCAAAACAATAAATAAAAATAAACTACTTTCTTAATAAAATAAAGCTATAAATTTACTAATAATTTATAGCTTTTTATCTTTCCAAAAAGCTATTCCAAAATTTCTCAAAAAACTTTATTTTTTATAAAAAAGAATTATATTCTTTATTAAAAAAAAACTTTTAATATCATTAAATTGTCATCTTTTCCAAATATACTTTTTTAAATTAATAAGGAGAGATACATGAATATTAATTTAATTATCACAGCTACAAAAAGGATTTTTTATGCCAATGTATAAAAGAAAAGATGGTGAAGAGCAACCTTGTTGGCCACTAGGTCCATTTAAAATTAGACTTCCTTTTGTACATTACAAATGGGAATTACCTGAGATGATGCAGGGATTTTTTATGTTCGTTGTAAGTTTAGCAATGATTCCATTGTTAGAAACTTATTTAGGAATGCCTTATGAAGCAGCGCTGGCATTTACCTTTATTGCGGGAATTGGATATATCCTTCCTTCTCTTTTAGGAGTTCCTTTAGTTCCAGGTTGGATTACCCCAGCTATTCCAGTTGTTTTACTTTATTTAAAAGGTTTTGAACCAGGACCTGAAGCTATTAAAGCTATGTTTGCTTTACAAATTGAAGTAACACTTATCTTTTTAATTTTAGGAGTTACAAGACTTGGAAGTAAGTTAGTAAATGCAATTCCTAACTCACTAAAATCAGGTGTAATTATAGGAGCAGGTATTGCAGCACTTATGGGTGAATTAAAAGTTGGTGGAAGAATTGATGTAACACCTATCTCAATTATAATAGGTTCACTAGTTTCTGCATATGTATTATTTTCATTATCATTTAAAAATGTAATTCAAAATAACCCTTTTGCAAAACAAATTGCTAACTTTGGATTAGTATCTGGAATGATTATTGCTATTTTTGTTGGTTGGGCAGTTGGTGAATATCCATTACCTAATATTGAAATGGGAATTACACAACCTGATTTTGCATTAATGTGGAACTATTTAGTATTTGCAAATGGTTTACCATCATATGATATTTTCTTATTAGCAATTCCTACAGCTTTAATTGCTTATGTAATAGCATTTGGTGATATTATCATTGGATTTACTTTAGTTAAAAGAGTAGATCATATTAGACAAGATGAAAAAATTGAAGAAAATGTTGATAGAGTTCATTTAGTTACAGCTATTAGAAATGGACTACATGCTTTCTTTGCTCCTTGGCCTGGATTATCTGGACCATTATTTACAGCGGCTCATGCAACAGTAGCAGAGAGATATGCTATGGGTAAAAAATCTATGGATTCTATTTATAGTGGTGGAGGAACGTTTTGGATTAGTGGAATGTTAGCTTTATTTATGTTGCCACTGGTGACTTTCTTTAAACCAGTGCTTCCTATTGCTTTATCACTTACTTTAATTCTTACAGCATATATCTGTATTTTAGTTGGGATGGAACAGTTAAAGAACTCTACGGAGAGAGGAGTTGCTGGTATTGTTGCAATTACTTTATCTATGCCTGATCCAAAATCTACTTTATATGCCGTAGTTATTGGACTAATATTATATTTCTTATTAGAGAGACCAAAACTTTTAGGAAAACATGACAATGGTGAAAGTATTCTTTTAGGAGATGATCCTGAACCAGAAGTAGCACCAGTAAAAGTTAAAAATAATTCTTAACTAATATTAAAGAGTACCTATTCTAGGTACTCTTTATACCCAATTTTTCTTTTTTATTAAAAAATTCTCTTTATATTTTACACCTTTTTATTTTCTAATTATTCCCCTTGATGACATTTTTATGTCATCTTTTCCAAATATACTAATTTATATTAAACAACTAGGAGTGAATGATGAATTTTGAATTAAGTGAGGATCACAAGGTATTAATAGACAGTCTTAAAGACTTTGTTGATAATGAAATAAAACCTATTGCTGTAGAGATTGATGAGAAACATGAAATTCCATCATCTTTAATTTCACAAATGAGTGAACTAGGATTTATGGGTACTTATATTCCTGAAGAGTATGGTGGTGCTGGAATGGATTATTTCTCTTATATTTTAACTGTTGCAGAAGTATCAAAAGCTTGTGCTTCAACAGGAGTTTTAGTTGCAGCTCATACTTCATTATGTTGTGGACCAATTCTATCTTATGGGACAGAAGAGCAAAAGAAAAAATATCTTCCAGATTTAGCTAGTGGTGAGAAAATTGGTTGTTTCTTACAAACTGAACCAAATGCTGGTAGTGATGTATCTAATATTGATACTAAGTATAAAGAAGAAGATGATTGTTATGTAATTACTGGATCAAAAATTTTTATTACAAATGGTGCATATAAAGGTACTGGAATTGTAATTGCTACAAGGGATAAAACTCTAGGACATAAAGGTTTATCTGCATTTATTGTTGATTTATCAACTCCTGGTGTAGAAGTTACTAAAAATGAAGTAAAAATGGGAATTAGAGGAAGTTATACAACAGCTTTTGGTCTTGATGGTGTAAAAGTTCCTAAAGAAAATATGTTAGGAAAAGAAGGTGATGGTTTTAAAATTGCTATGGAAACTCTAAATGCTGGAAGAATCAGTATTGGAGCACAAGCCTTAGGTATTGCAGAAGGTGCATTAGAAAAATCAGTGGAATATACACTAGAGAGAAAACAATTTAAAAAACCTTTAGCAGCATTCCAAGCAGTATCTATGAAACTTGCAGAAATGAAATTAAGAATTGAGCAAAGTAAAATTCTAATTTATAAAGCTGCTTGGTTAAAAGAGAATAACAAACCTTATATTATGGAATCAGCAATGGCAAAACTATCTGCTTCTGAAACAGCAACATTTGTTACAAAAGATGCGATTCAAGTCCATGGTGGATATGGATTTATTTGTGAATATGAAGTTGAGAGAATGTATAGAGATGCAAAAATTACAGAAATATACGAAGGTACTAGTGAAATACAACGTGTGATTATTGGAAAGATGTTGTTTAACTAGAAGAATATAAAAATAAAAGATTTAATGAATAGATTTAGGTGGGGAAAATTATGGAAAATACTAATGAAATAACTAGAGAAGTATATTGGAATGTAGGGAATAACGCCACTACTATTGGACTAATGTATTTTTTTACTTTTTTATCAATGGGATTACTAGTATATCTTTTTTACAAAAGATACAAAGTATATCAATTAGGAAGACCTTTAAATAGAACAGATAATTTACCTCAAAGAGTTAAATATATGCTTACTAATATGATGGGACAAATAAGAGTTAAAAGAAATAGTAGACCTGGAATTGCTCATAGTATATTCTTTTGGTCGTTTATAGTTTTATTTATTGGAACATTTTTAGTATTTATCCAAGCAGATATTACAGATCTTTTATTTGACTATGTTTTCCTAAAAGGTGACTTCTACAAAATATATTCATTATCTTTAGATATTGCAGGTTTTGTTGGAATTATTATGATGACAGCATTATTTGTAAGAAGATTTGTTTTTAGACCTAAAAATCTAATCACTTCAAGAGATGACACGATTATTCATATTCTTTTATATGTAATCTTAATCACTGGGTTTTTAATTGAGGCTGTAAGAATGGCTGCAACGGAGCTTATAACTAACCCTGAATGGATGATTTTCTCACCAATTGGTATGGTTATTGCAAATATGCTTTCAGAAGTAGCTTCATCTACTTTATTACTAACTCACAAAATATTATGGTGGTTTCATCTTTTTATTGTTCTTGCCTTTTTTGTAGTAATTCCTTTAACTAAATTAAGACATATGTTTACAATTACTGCAAACTATGTATTTAAAGATAATGGTCCTACTGGAAAGTTAGTTACTTTAGATATGGAAGATGAAAATATTGAGTCTTTTGGAGCTTCAACTGTAAAAGATTTTACATGGAAAGATATCTTCGATGCAGATGCCTGTATTAGTTGTAATAGATGTGAAGATATCTGTCCTGCTAATGCAACGGGTAAACCTTTATCTCCTATGAGTGTAATTCATAAAATTGGAGATGCTGCTTTTAATGATCCTGACAGAAACTTAGTTGAAGATATTGGTCAAGATGCTATTTGGTCATGTACTACATGTAGAGCTTGTGAGGATATTTGTCCTTCAGGAAATGAGCATGTAAGTAAAATTGTAGATATTAGAAGAAACCTTGTTTTAATGGAAGGTGAATTTGCTGGTGAAGAAGTAATGAAAGCTATGGACAATGTTGAAGTTAATGGAAACCCTATGGGATTAGCTCTTGCTTCAAGAGGAGATTGGACTGAGGGATTAGATGTTGTAATCATGGGTGATTCTTCAGATGTTTTAACAAATCCAGTTGATGTTCTTTATTATGTTGGTTGTTATGCTTCATTTGATGCAAGAAACCAAAAGATTGCAAGAAACTTTGTTGAAATTTGTAATGCTTCTGGTATTAAAGTAGGAATTTTAGGAAAAGAAGAAAAATGTTGTGGAGAGCCTATTCGTAAGATGGGTAATGAATATTTATATCAAGAATTAGCAAAAGAAAATATTGAAAATCTTCATAAATATAATGTTCTAAAAATAGTAACTACTTGTCCTCATTGTTTTAATACTTTAAATAAAGATTATAGGGATTTAGGTTTAGAAACAGAAGTTGAACACTATACAGTTTTCCTTGATAGATTAGAAAAAGAAAAACGTATTCCAATGGAAGAAAAAGAGTTTGATTGTACTTATCATGACTCTTGTTATTTAGTTAGACACAATGATATTGATTCAGAACCTAGATCTCTTTTAGACTCAGCTGGTGCAAATATCATTGAAATGGCAAAAAGTAAAAAAGATACTTCTTGTTGTGGTGCTGGTGGAGGAAGAATTCTTGCAGAAGAGCATCTAGGAAATAAGAAAATCAATGTTGATAGAGTAAATATGGCTCAAGAAACAGGAGCCCCTACTTTAATCTCTAACTGCCCTTTCTGTCTTACTATGTTTGAAGATGGAATTAAAATGGCAGATTGTGAAGATAGTTTAGTTGTAAAAGATTTATCAGAAATTATAGTTGAAAGACTAAAAAAACAATAAAAGGATATATAGATGAAAGTACTTGTATGTATTAAACAAGTTCCAGATATGGAATCAAAATTTAAAGTAAATGCTCAAAATAATTGGTTTGATGAAAATGACTTAGCTTATCGTATCAATGAATATGATGAATATGCTATAGAACAAGCTGTTCAATTAAAAGAACAATTATCAGATGTAGATGTTACTGTTTTATGTGTAGGTCCTACAAGAGTAAAAGAAGCTCTAAAAAAAGCCTTAGCAATGGGTTGTGATAGAGCTGTTCATATTGAAGATGAAGAGTCTTATATAAAAGATTCTTCGCAAGTTGCTAGTTTAATTGCTGATTTTGCTAAAGATAAAAGTTATGACATTATCTTTACTGGAATGCAGTCCCAAGATAGAGGTTCTGCTCAAGTTGGAGTTATAGTTTCTGAGTTATTAAATATTGCTTGTGTATCTACAATTGCAGATTTTGAATACTCTGATGGAATTACAGTTAAAAGAGAGCTTGAAGGTGGATTAAAATCTATTATTAAAGTAGATACTCCTGTTGTATTAACTTGTCAATTAGGTCTTAATACTCCAAGATACCCTACTTTACCTAATATTATGAAAGCAAAAAAGAAAGAACTAATAACTATTGATAGTTTAGAATTATCAAGTATCGATAGTTTAAATGAAACACTTAATTTTTATTATCCTCAAAAAAGTGGTGGTAGCCTTATTTTAGAAGGTGATGTTCCAGAGCTTGCAGATAAATTAATTGCAATATTAAAAGAAAAAACTTCGGTTCTTTAGAAAGGAAATTATTATGAAAATATTATTAGTTGGTGAGTATAGAGAAAATAAGTTATTAGATGTAACATATGATTTAATAGGATTTGCGGATAAATTAGAAGCAGATAAAGTGATGTTAGCAGTTGGTTATGAAGAAGATATTCCAAAGTTTGATGGAAAACTTTATTTAGCAGATGCAAAAGCTCTTGGGGAGTATAACCCAAGTGCTCATAAACAATTAGTTTTAGATGTAGTTGAAAAAGAGAATCCAGATTTAATTGTATTTATACACTCTTCTTTTGGTTGGGATTTAGCCCCTAGAGTTGCTACTTCATTAAAAGCTACACAATTTACAGAAGTAATTGATTATAAAGATAACTCTTTTATTGTTCCTTCTTGTAACTCAAAACTAAGAAGAGATTTAAAATCAAAAACATCAAAAACAGTTATTACTATTCAAGCAGGAGCTTTCACTCCTCTTTCTGAGCCTCAAGGTATGCCTTCTATTGAAAATATATCAGCAGATGCTTCGTCAAATGTAAACTTTGTAGCTTATGAAGAAGCTGAAGCTAAAGGTTTAGATTTAACAAAAGCTGAAATTATAGTAACAGCTGGTCGTGGAGTTGGGAAGAAAGATAATATTCCAATTATTCAAGCCCTAGCTGATAAATTAGGTGGAGAATTGGGTGCAAGTAGACCAGTTGCTGATAATGCATGGGTTGATCAAAGCCACCAAGTAGGAACAACAGGACAAACAGTTTCACCTAAATTATATATAGCTTGTGGAGTTTCAGGAGCTATTCAACATCTAGCTGGAATGAAAAAATCAGAATTTATTGTTGCTGTTAATACAGATAAAGATGCACCTATCAATGAAGTAGCAGATATCTTAGTTGTAGCAGATGTTCTTCAGTTTGTACCAGCATTAACTTCTAAATTATCATAAAAAGAAAAAGTGGAGATATGTTGTGGATATAGATTTTTGGAATGAGAGATGGGAAAAGGATCAAATTGCTTTTCATATGAAAGAAGTTAATCCTATGTTAATTAAATATTTCCATAAATTAAACATACCAAAAAAGAAACGTATATTTCTGCCTTTATGTGGTAAGACTTTAGATATTGCATGGTTATTACAAAAGGGTTATTCTCTTGTTGGTATTGAGTTAAATAAAGATGCAATTGATGCGCTTTTTGAAGAGTTAAAGATTACTCCCTCAATATCAAAGGAGAATGGCTTTATTAAATATAGTGCAAAAAATATTGAAATTTATGTGGGTGATTTTTTTAAGATGAGTGCAGAGATATTAAAACCTATTGATGCTATTTATGATAGAGCGGCATTAGTTGCTCTTCCTTTAGAAATGCGAATAGAGTATGTGTCCCATCTTTTAAATATTGCAAATGTAGTACCTCAATTATTAATTAGTTATGACTATGACCAAAGGATTATGAAAGGCCCTCCTTTTTCAGTTCCTTTTAGTGAAATAGAACAGCATTATGGTGATTATTACGAAATTACATTACTTAATGAAAATATTGATATTCCTAGTGGTTTAAAACGTAAATCACAAGCTATAGAAACTGTTTGTATATTGCAAAATACTTAAAAATATAAAAAATTAGAAAAGGCAAAAAAATGAAGATTAAAGAAGTTGGGATTATAGGTTCTGGACAAATGGGTAATGGGATTGCTCATGTTTGTGCCTTATCAGGATATAAAGTAGTTTTAATAGATATTGCACAAGATGCCCTTGATAAAGCTATGGAAGTTATTAATAAAAACCTTAGTAGGCAAGTTCAAAAAGGCAAAATTACTCAAGAAGATATGGATAGTTCATTAAATAGAATATCTATTAGTACTGATTCTAGTACTCTAAATAATGCTGATCTTATTATAGAAGCTGCCACTGAAAACTTTGATTTAAAAGTAAAAATATTTCAAGGTTTACTAGATCATATTAAAGGTGATTGTTTATTATCTACAAATACTTCTAGTATGTCTATTACTAAATTAGCAGCAGCTACAAATAGACCAGAGAGGTTTATAGGTTTACATTTTATGAATCCTGTTCCTATAATGAAACTAGTTGAGCTAATTCCAGGAATTGCTACTAGTGATGAGATGTTAGAAACTATAAAAGAGTTTGCAAAGTCTCTAGGTAAAACAGTAGCAACTTCAAAAGACTACCCTGCTTTTATTGCAAATCGTATTTTAATGCCTATGATAAATGAAGCTATTTGTGCTTTATATGAAGGGGTAGGAGATGTTGAATCAATAGATACTGCTATGAAACTTGGTATGGGTCATCCTATGGGACCTTTAGCTTTAGCAGATTTTATAGGTCTTGATACTTGTTTAGCCATTATGAATGTATTACATGAAGGCTTTGGTAATCCAAAATATAGCCCTTCTCCTTTATTAGTTAAATATGTTGAAGCTGGTTGGTATGGTGTTAAATCTGGAAAAGGTTTTTACGATTACCCTAAAAAATAAACCTCTAGGAGAAAATTATGAGTATTTGGAATAAAAAACTTAGCTTAGATGAGCTTAATGCTATGGGTAAAAACACTGCAATTGAAAACCTAGGTATTAAACTTACTAAAGTTGGAGATGATACTTTAGTAGGTGAAATGCCAGTTAATTCAAAAAGTCATCAGATTCATGGAATTCTACATGGTGGAGCTTCTGTTTTATTTGCTGAAACATTAGGAAGTTTAGCTGGAGTAATGGCTTGTAAAGAGGGATTTACAGCTGTTGGCTTAGAGATTAATGCAAATCACTTAAAAGGAGTAAAAGACGGTATTGTAATAGGTGTTGCAAGTGCTATTCATATAGGAAGAAGTACTCATGTATGGGATATTAAAATTACCCATAAAGAAACAGGAAAAATTGTATGTGCTTCAAGATTAACAGTAGCAGTTATAAAAGAAGTGAAGAGTAATATATGAAAGTAAGAATATATTATGAAGATACAGATGCCGCAGGTATTGTCTATCATGCAAACTTTATAAAGTTTTGTGAGAGAGCTAGATCAGAGGTGTTTTTTAAAGAAGGTTTATCTTCCCATGATGAATCATTAAAAGAACATTTCGTTGTAAGGAATATAGTTTGTGACTTTGTGCAGGTCGCATTTTTAGGAGATTTACTAGAAGTAAGAACCCAAATCCTAGAAAGAAAAAATTCCTCAGTAATACTAAAACAAGATATATTAAAAGGAACAGAGTTAATCTGTAGTTTTGAAGTGGTTTTGGTCTATGTTAAAGACTATAAAGCTATGAAAATACCTGATAATATCTTTAATATATTAAAAAAAATCTAACCTTACAATAGCTATATAATGCCTCCATATAGCTATTGTTCTTATATGTATTCTAATGAAAAAATTTATTTTATAAATTAATCTTTTACTCATATCATTGCCATCATTTTATCATTATTTACTCATATACTTTCATTGTAAATAACAAATCTAACTTATAAAAGGAATACTAGGATGGATAAGAAAATAGAGATAAGTGAAATTGGAAAATTTCTTACAGACGGTATGACAATTTCCATTGGTGGGTTTTTAGGCTGTGGAAATGCTCATAATATTATAGATGAGATATTAAAAACAGATGTAAAAGATTTAACATTAGTTGCTACTGATACTTTCTTTGAAGGTGAAGGTGTAGGTAAGTTAATTACTAATAGAAGAGTATCTAAATTAATGGCTAGTCATATAGGTACAAATAAAGATACTCAACAACAAGTAAATGATGGATTTATTGAAGTCGAGTTAGTTCCTCAAGGTACATTAGCTGAAAGATTAAGATCAGCTGCAGCAGGACTTGGAGGTGTTTTAACTAGAACTGGATTAGGAACATTAGTGCAAGAAGGAAAAGATGTAGTTACAGTTGATGGAAAAGAGTTTATTCTAGAAAAACCTATTCATATTGATTTAGCAATTTTAAAAGCACATAAGTCAGATAAAGCAGGAAATCTATTATATAAAGGCGCAACAAGAAATTTTAATGTACCAATGGCAGGTGCTGCAAAGATAACTATTGCAGAAGTTGAAGAAATTGTTGAAAATGGTGAACTAGATCCTAGTTTTGTACATACTCCATTTGTATATATCAATCATATTATAAAGGCTTAAAAATGGTAGCAAAAGAAATTATTGCACAAAGAGTTGCAAAAGAGTTTAAAAATGGTGATTTTATAAATCTTGGTATTGGACTTCCTACTTTAGTGGCTAACTATATTCCTGAAGAAGTAAAAATTGTTTTACACTCAGAGAATGGTTTTGCTGGATTATGGGATAAAGCAGAAGAACATAATATTGATAAAGATGTAATTGATGCAGGTGGAACACATGTAAAATTACAAGATGGTGGTGTTTTCTTTGACTCTGCTACTTCTTTTGAGATTATTAGAGGTGGACATATTGATATTACTGTATTAGGTGCACTTGAAGTAGATTCAAGTGGTAGTTTAGCAAGTTGGAATATTCCTGGAAAATATGTACCTGGAATGGGTGGTTCAATGGATTTAGTAAGTGGTGTAAAAAAAGTAATTGTAGCAATGCAACATACTGCAAAAGGACTTCCTAAAATACTTGAACAATGTACTCTGCCTTTAACTGGTAAAAGTGTAATAAGTATGATTATTACTGAGTTAGGTGTATTTGAATATATAAATGAAAAATTACATTTAACAGAGTTAATAGGTGATACTTCATTGGAGCAAATAAAAGAGCTTACCCCTGCTACTTATACGGTCGCACTTAGAAATTAATAAATAAAAGGAAATGAATGAAAGTATATATAGTTGAAGCAAAAAGAAGTGCTATTGGAAGTTTTTTAGGAACACTAAAAGATGTAAAACCTGGGGATTTAGCTGGACAAGTAATAAAAGATTTAACAAAAAATATTGATAATTCAATTGTTGATGAGGTAATAGTTGGAAATATTTTATCAGCAGGACATTCTCAAGGTATTGGAAGACAGGCTTCTATTTATGGTGGACTACCAGAATCTACAGTTGCATACTCTATAAATATGTTATGTGGTTCAGGAATGAAAGCTGTAATGAATGCTATTACTGAAATTAAAGCAGGTGGAAAAGATGTAATTATTGCAGGTGGTGTTGAAAATATGTCTGCCGCACCGTTCTTAGTTTCTTCAAAAGCTAGAGCTGGTTTAGGCCTTAGTGAAACAAAACTTGTGGATTCAATGAGTGATGCTTTAGTTGATGCTTTCGAAGGTTATCATATGGGTATAACAGCTGAGAATATTGCCCAAAGATTTAATATTACAAGAGATATGCAAGATGAGTATGCTATTAGTTCTCAGAAAAAAGCAGTTATTGCAGATGATGCTAAAAAATTTGTAGATGAAATTACTCCAGTTACAATAAAAACGAGAAAAGGTGATATTGTTTTTGATAGAGATGAGTATATAAATAGAAATACTTCACTAGAAAAACTGCAAAAATTAAGACCAGCATTTAAAAAAGATGGAACAGTTACTGCTGGTAACGCATCAGGAATTAATGATGGTGCTAGTTTTACTTTGATTGCATCAGAAGATGCAGTAAAAAGACATAATTTAACACCATTAGCTGAAATAATTGATGTTTCTCAAGTTGGTATAAATCCATCTGTTATGGGATTAAGTCCTGCTTATGCAATTGAAAAGCTTTTAAAGAAAACAAATATTTCTGTTGATGAAATTGACTTATTTGAAATTAACGAAGCTTTTGCTGCTCAAGTTTTAGGAGTTTTTGAATTATTAAAAGAAAAAGTTGACATAAGTGATGAAATTCTTCAAGAAAAAATAAATATTAATGGAAGTGGAATTGCTCTAGGACACCCAGTAGGCGCAAGTGCAAATAGAATTATTGTTTCTCTTGTTCATGAAATGCAAAAACAAGATTCAAATTATGGTTTAGCTTCATTATGTATTGGTGGAGGAATGGGAACGGCTATTTTACTTAAGAAAGTTAAATAATCTTTTCTATTATGCTACAATTTTTATAAATAGGGATTGGTATAAACATGGATAAAAAATATTATTATGATTTAGAAAAAAAATTAAATTTTGAGGATGTATTATTGGATGCTTTACCCAATCCCATATATTATAAAGATGTAAAAGGTGATTTTATTAGATGTAATTCTCGTTTTTCAGAACTTACAAATACTTGTAAAAAAGAAATCATAGGTAAGTCTGCTTATGAATTTTTTCCTAAAAGTGCTGCGGATAGAAATAAACTAATTGATAAAGAGATAATGCAAACTTTAAAACCCTATGAAGATGAAGTTCATTTTATAAAAGATGATGGAGAAGTTAGATATTACAATTTAAGTAAGGCTGTTTGTCAAGATAAATCTGGTGTTGTAAAAGGTATTGTTTGTATTATGACTGATATAACTCAAAGAATAAAAGAAAAAGAAATTTTAATACAACAAAGTAAGTTTGCTGAAATGGGTGAAATGATTGCTTCAATTGCTCATCAGTGGAATGAACCTTTAGTTGAGCTCTCAGCACAAGTGCAGAAAATGGAGCTATTTTATTCAACAAATCAAATAGATAAGAAGAAAGTTTCAGATTTTGTATCTGACTCAATGATTCCAATACAATATATGTCTGAAACCCTAAGTGACTTTAGAAACTTTTTAAAACCTTCAACTATCAAAGAAGAGTTTGATTTAAAAATTGCAATTTCTGAAATCTTTGATATTGTAGGAAAACAAATTTTTTATTTTAATATTAAAGTTGATTTTGATTATGACAAAGATGAAGACTTCTTTATCTTAGGGTACAAAAATCAATTAAAACAAGTGATGTTAAATATTATAAATAATGCAAAGAATAAGATAATAGGTGCATATAAAGAAAGAAATTTTGAGGGTGTAATCACAATTAGATTAACTAATACTGATGATTTGATTGTTATTGAAATAATAGATAATGCTGGCGCTATAAAAGAAGATATTATTGGACAAATCTTTGATCCTTTTTTTACTACAAAAGAGAATGGTACAGGATTTGGATTATATATGGCAAGAACTATTATTGAAGATAAAATGTCTGGAAAGATTGCTGTTAAAAATGATGATGAAAATGTAATTTTCTCAATAGAAATACCAAAAATAGAAAAGTCTTAATATGAAAATTTTACTATTAGAAGATAATAAAACACTAAATGAAACAATAAAGTTAAAATTAGAGTTAAAAGGTTATAAAGTTCATTCTTATACATGTGGTCAAGATGCTTATGACAATATTACAAATGGATATTCATGTTTTCTTTTAGATATTCATGTTCCTAATGTAGATGGGATAAAAATACTTAAAAAAATACGAGAGTACTATGAAGAGTGCCCTGTTATTATAATTTCTTCTACGGTTGAACTTGATATTATTAAACAATCTTACAATTTTGGATGCAATGATTATTTAAAAAAACCATTTTTTATTGATGAACTTGAAATAAAAGTTGATAAATTATGTAATATTCCTAAAAAAGAAATACCTTTAGGTTTTAATTGTATTTTTAACTTTAGTGAAAGTACTTTGATAGTTGATAATATAAGAAATGAATTAACAGAAAAAGAGAGTTTACTTGTAAACTTATTTGCAATAAACCTAAATAAATTAGTTACTTATGAAAATATACAAAACTATGTTTGGAAAGGTGAATATGCATCTATTGATGCTATTAGAACACTTATTCGAAGATTAAGAAAGAAAATGTCTACACTTACTATAAAAGCTTCATCAAATAGAGGATATTCTCTTCTTTTAGAAGAGTAAATCCTTTATAAATATTAATTAGCTTTAAATATATATCCTGTATCAACTACTGTTTGAATATAATCCCGAACAAGTACCTTTCTAAGACGTCTGATAAGACTTCTTATTGATTCTAAGGAAGCAAAATTTCCTTCCCATACATAATTCTCAATTGTTTCATATGATAAAACCTGATTTTTTTTAGTTAAGAACAGATTCATTAATAATCGCTCTTTTTTAGTAAGTCTTTGTTCTTTACTGTCAATAGTTAAAGTTGATGATTTATAATCAAAATAACAATTATCATCAAAATAGATATGCTCATCTTGAATCTTACAAAGCTTTTCTATTTTTATTTCAAGTTCATCAATAAAAAAAGGCTTCTTTAAATAGTCATTACATCCAAAATCATATGATTCTTTTATTACATCAAGTTCAACAGAAGCTGAGATAATAATTACTGGAATTTCATCATAAAACTCTCGTATTTTTTTAAGTATCTTTATTCCATCTACATTTGGGACATTTATATCTAATATAAAGCAGCTGTAGCCATCTGTAATTTTTTCTAATGCAATAGCACCATCAATACAGGCCTGTACTTTATACCCTTTTAGTTTAAGTCTTTTGCTTATTGTTTCATTTAGTTTTACATTATCTTCTAAAAGTAAAATATTCATTGTTAAACCTTTTTATGGGGTAATTTAATAGTAAAAATAACATTATCTGCTTCATTTCTAACACTAATTGTACCTCTCATTTTATCTTCTATAATAACTTTAGCCATGTATAAACCTAATCCTGTACCATCTTCTTTAGTTGTAAAATATGGTTGGAAGATAGAGTTAATGATTTTATCATCAATAGCTCCAGCGTCATCTATAATCTCTATTGTATTATAATTTACACATCTTTCAATATTAATATGAATATTTCCCTTATCATGAGTATCTAAATTTTTATTAACTATTTTATTTTTTGCATTATTTATTAAATTTAATAGTACTTGCTTAAATTCATTTTCATAACCATAAATAAGTAGTTCTTCATCTTCATTTTTATAATTAAAATTCATTTTAATATTTGAATAGAAAACTTGTTTTCCTATTATTTCATTTATTTCAGTAAGAGCTTTTTTGATTGAGAAAAGTTTTTTCTTAGTTGATGGTTTTAAGAAGTTTCTAAAGTCATTTAATGTTCTTGACATATATTTTATTTGAATCATAGAGTCATTTACAAAATCTTTTACATCCATATCTTTTAACTCATTTAATAAATAAGTAGTTTGTATATCTTGTACAAGAGCAGATAGTTCAACTAACGGTTCATTCCATTGGTGAGCAATTGCTGCAATCATATCACCCATTTCAGCAAGTTTACTTTGTTGTATTAAGAACTGTTTTTGTTGCACTCTCTCTGTAATATCATCCATAATACAAACAATTCCCCCTACACTTCCATCAGTATTTTTATAAACAGCTTTATTTAAAATGATATGTTTCATATGACTTGATGGTGTATAAAAAGTAAATTCAGAAGTACTTGTACTAAAAGTTTGTAGCAGCTCTTTATCAACATTTGTATTTTTTAAAGCAATATCATAAGCAAAGAAATCAAAAGCAGTTCGACCTATAATTTCATCTCTTCGTTTATTGACTAGCTTAGAAAAGGCTAAATTACAACCTAGAAACTTTCCTTCAATATTTTTATAATAAATTGGATTTGGAATTGTATCTAGTAAAACTTTATCAAATTCTAGTCTATTTGATAGTGCTAATTCAACTTTTTGTCTTCTTTGAATATTTGCTCTTAATGTAATAACAATAACACTTAAAATCATGATTATAATTACTGCTGTAACAATAAACTTTGTAAATTGTCTATATACAGAACTTGGTTCATTTATCATTACATAATTATTAACATGTTTAGAAATATCTATATCAAATCTTTTTAATTCTTTATAATCAAAAATATAAACATTTGGAGATTTTTCTAGTACAGGAATATTTTTTATAGCTTTGCCATTTAAAATATCTAAAGCCATAGCAGAAACAGCATCACCTTGAGCTTTTGCAGAAGTTAACAAACCTCCAACAACTCCATAATTTAAATAAAAATCCCATAAACCATAAATAGGAATTTCACTTATATTTTTTATATTTTTTAGACTTTCTTTATATGTAAATCTATTACCAATTTTATCTTTATGTAGTAAAACAAAAAGAATTGCTGTGTCTTTTTTAGCTTTTGTTACTTTTTCTTTTATATCTTCCATTTTTGTATTTTTAATATATTCAATATCAAAAAATTGTGAATACTTTTCTATTATAGGTGTAAGATTTTTTTTCATCTCCAAGCCTGTATTAGAATCATCATTAATAATATAAAGTTTTTTTAATGTAGGGTGTAGTTTTCTAATTAGGCTAAAATTGTTTTCCAAGTCAACTTGTTCCACAACTCCAGTGATTTTATCAAAACCATTTAATAGTGAATATTGAAAGTTGTTTATTCCACAAAAAAGTATAGGGACATTTGGAAATAAATCATCTTTTTCATCTCTTAAGAACTCTAGGGCATTGTTATCACTTGCAATTATTAAATCAAATTTTCTATTTTTAAATTGTTCAGAATATAAGTTTTTTAGGGTTCTGTAGTAAGATTCATTGGATATCTTTTTTGTATCCATATAAATAGTAGAGATGTTGATATTTTTTTCTTCACTTAGATTTTTTTCTATACTTTTAGAAATATCGTCACTCCACTTATATCCCTTATGATATGAGTGGAGTAATAATACTTCTTTTGTTGTAGTATTAGCACATAAATTAATTATAAGTAACAAGCTAAATAGTAAAAATTTCTTCATTTGTAAACCTTCTATTTAGCTATTATATCAAGATTTAGTAAAAATCACATATCCTGATTTTGGACCATGAGCTCCAATTACAAGTGATTGTTCAATATCTGCTGTTTTTGATGGTCCTGAAATAAATACACCATAACCAGCATTTTCAAAGTTTATTTTTTCATATGCTTCATGCATGTTATTTAAAATATCTTTCTCATCAATTACTATTACAATATTTTGTGCAATAAAATATAAAGATCTATGTCTATTATCTTCATTTTTCATCCAAATTGCACCATTTTCTGCAACTGCAAAGTTTCCTTTTACAACCGCTAAATCAATATCTCTTAATTTATGAGGATCATCTTGTTCATTAGAATCAAAGTTTTTCAATGAAAAACCATCAACATTTGAGGCTATTACTTTTTCGTCTTTATATAAGTCTTGTACTGTCTTATCTAAGTCTTTTTTATCAATTACTAAAGCTTTTCCTCCAACACTTTCTAACATTGTAGAAAATCTTTCAAACTTATCTTCAAAAGTTATTCCAAAGTTTTCATATGATGATGGTAGTTCTACATTTGGTACAACATTATTTTGTCTAATTTTACTTAGGATTTTTTCTCTACTACTCATCTAAATCTCCTTGTTCAAACATTTCTTTAAAGCTTTTTTCTGCCATTTTTGGCATATCTCTTTGTCTTCCCCATGCATTTGCTTTATTGTAAACAATTGAATCTGGAAGTTTAGGAACAATTTTTCTAGCCATTTTTCCAGCAAAGTCAAATAGTTTTGGTTTAGACATTAACCATGCTGTAACTTTCATAGCCATTTTCTTTTTAGGATCAATAAGTTTCATTTCACTTAAATCTTGTCTTCTTGCGTAAAGCTGAGAATCTAAGTCAATTTTAACTGGACATACATTTGTACAAGATCCACATAAAGTACAAGCAAATGGAAGAGTATTATGTTTTTCTGGCTCTTTAACTGAACCTAAAATAGATCCAATAGGTCCTGGAATAACGTACTCATAAGAGTGACCACCAGATCTTCTATAAACTGGACATGTATTCATACATGCACCACATCTAATACAGTTTAATGCTTTTTTATATTTTGGAGAACTTAAGAATTCACTTCTTTTATTGTCAACAATAATAATATGCATCTCTCCGCCCTCAATAGGTCCATGGAAATGTGAAGTATATGATGTAATTGGTTGACCCGTTGCTGATCTTGCTAATAATCTTGTAAATACAGATAAATCTTCTAATCTTGGTATAACTTTTTCAATACCCATAGAAGCAATATGTAAATCTGGTACTGATGCACCCATATCTGCATTACCTTCATTTGTACAAACAACAACACCACCTGTGTTAGCAATTGCAAAGTTTACACCAGTCATACCAGCTTCAGCCGTTAAAAAGTCTTCTCTTAGTGAAGCTCTTGCTGCTCTTGTTAAATAAGTTGGATCATCATTACCTTTTTCAGTTCCTAATTTCTCATGGAATGTATCAGATACGTCCATTTTTTTAAGGTGAATTGCCGGTAATACGATGTGTGAAGGGGGTTCATTTCTTAATTGAACAATTCTTTCACCTAAATCCGTATCAATTACTTCAATACCTCGTGACTCTAAGTATGGATTTAAGTGACACTCTTCAGTAAGCATAGATTTTGATTTAACTAATTTTTTAACATTTTTAGCTTTTAAAAGTTTATATGCAATTTCATTGTGTTCTGTCGCATCTGCTGCAAAGTGAACAGTAATACCTTTTGCATTTGCATTTTTTTCAAATTCTAAAAGGTAAGTATCAAGATTAGCCATTGTATGTGATTTAATCTGATTTGCATATTCTCTTAATTGTTCCCATTCAGGAATAGATTTCGAAGCTAAATCTCTTTTGGCTCTTACAAACCATAAAGCTTCATCATGCCAATGCATTCTTTCATCATTAGCTACGAACTCTTTGGCATTTTTTGCATGATCTGTACTCATAGTTCTTCTCCTGCTAAGATTTGAACGATATGCATTACTTTAATAGGATAGTTGTTTCTATTAATAAGCCCATCCATATGCATTAAACATGACATATCAGCTCCTGTCATTACAACAGCTTCTGACTCAAGGTGATCTTTAATTCTATCTTTACCCATTGCAACAGATACATCTTCTTCTGCAACGCTGAAAGTTCCACCAAAACCACAACATTCATCTTTTCTTTTTAAATCTACTAATTCAATACCTTTAACTGTATTTAGAATATTTTCTAATTTAGAGTTATATGGAATATTTAATTCACTAGCAGTTCCAAGTTTTAGGACTCTATGCCCGTGACATGAATTATGAAGACCAACTTTATGTGCAAATGTCACATCAAAGTTTAGGTTTTCAATTTTAATTACATCATGTAAAAATTCACATACTTCATAGATTGAAGCTTTTACTTTATTATAATCTTTGTCATTGTTGAAAAATGGTGCATAATGTTCTTTCACCATTGAAACACATGAACCACTTGGTGCCACAATGTAATCATAATCTTTAAAAGTCTTAACAAATTGTTTTGCTAGAGTCTCTACATCTTTAGAACAACCAGAGTTAGCCATAGGCTGACCACAGCATGTTTGGTTCATAGGATAATCAATATCAAGACCTTGTTTTTTTAATACTTTATATGTTGCTTTACAAACGTCTGGATATAGTTCGTTCATAAAACAGGGTATAAATAGACCAACTTTCATATATACTCCTTAGCATTTTATTAAACTATTCTATACTTTGCGTATGAAATATATATGATATTTTCTTATTACTTGACTAATTGGTTAAGTTTTTTCAATAAATATGGAAAGATCGTTTTCTAAGTAGTTATCACGTATTGAAATCTTCTTACAAATTGTCTTACAAAAGGAAGTGATTTCATCTATAGAGACGTTATTTAGGCTATCTTCTTTTAAAATATTAAAAGCAAAGCCTTTTGTTGAAGCCTCAAAACATTTGTGTATAAAAGTAAACATCTCTTCTTTTTTTAGAATATTCATTGCTCCACTACATATATAATAGTCAGCACTTATGAGTTTTTCTTCTAAAATGTTCTGTTTATGGAATTCTATTTGTGGAAATCTTTTTTTAGATAATCTTATCATTTCATCTTCAATATCTATACCTATATATTTTTTTGCTAATTGATTTGTTTCATCTAAATATAGATAGTATTCCGCAAAACCACAGCCTGCATCAATAATGATTGAGTTTTTTATTTGCTCTTTTATAAAGTATGTTAAAACTTCAAATCTTTTATATTGTGTATATTTTGATATCCAATGAACTCCACGAGGGCTTATTCCGTGTTTTTTTATAGCTTTTTTGTAAAATTGGTGATTATATTCATTTCCAATTATGTATCTATTATCCTGACTAATTTTGAGAAACCTTTTCTATAGATACTTTATTATCTTTTATAAATTTTGATACAACTTCAGAGTTTGTATGCTCGTATGCTCTATCGTAAACAATTCTAGTAATTCCAGCAGCAATTAAATTCTTTGAGCATTCACTACATGGTTCAAGTGTTACATAAATAGTTCCACCTTCAATACTAATTCCTTTTCTTGCTGCCCAAATAATTGCATTCATCTCAGCATGAATTTCATATGTTTTTGACCATTCGTGATGATCTTTAGTATATTCTCCATCCCAGTGGTCACTACAATTTGTATATCCTGCTGGAGTTCCATTGTATCCAGTGGAAAGAATTCTTCCATCTTTAACAATAACAGCACCAACTTGTTTTGATACACACTTAGATGCACTTGCAATTTCTTTAGCAATATTTATAAATGTTTGATCGTTTAACATGATTATCCTACTTAATTTTATAACATTATAGCAAAAAGTGTTATATTTTAAAAATTGTCAAAATATACGCTTTTTTTACATAAATTGAGCAAAATCAGGCAAAATCTATAGTTTTTTTTGCTTTTTTGCTTAAAAATCGCTTTTTCTTAATTGTAAAAATAAAATTATAATTTAAAATGTGATACTATGTAAAAAATATTTGACTAAATAAAAAGGCTGATTATGGATTTTAAAGAAATCAAAGAATTAATAAGAGTATTCGATAAAAGTGAATTAAATAAATTAAAAGTAAAAGAAGGTGAATTTGAAGTTGCTATGCAAAAAGGTTTTGAAGGTGGTACTGTTGTAACTACTTCTGCTGTTGCTCCTGCTGCTGTTGCTGCACCAGTTGCTGCTGCTCCTGTTGCTGCTGCTCCTGTTGCTACTGAAGCTGCTGCTTCTGTTGCTGGTGATACAATTAATTCTCCAATGGTTGGAACTTTTTATTCTTCACCTTCTCCTGAGGCTCCTGCGTTTGTAAAAGTTGGAGATACTGTTAAAAAAGGTCAAACTTTATGTATCTTAGAAGCTATGAAAATTATGAACGAAGTTGAAGCTGAATTTGATTGTAAAATTTTAGAAGTATTAGTAAGTGATTCTGATCCTGTAGAATACGACATGCCTGTTTATGTTGTAGAAAAAATATAATTAAGTAAACAATATGGCAGAAATTAAAAAAATTCTAATTGCTAATAGAGGGGAAATAGTTCAAAGAGCTATTCGAACTATTAGAGAAATGGGTAAAAAGTCTGTGGCTGTTTATAGTGCTGGTGACAAAAATGCATCATACTTAAAACATGCAGATGAAGCTGTATGTATTGGTGGAGCTAAATCTGCTGATTCATATTTAAATATTCCTGCATTAATTACAGCAGCAGAAATGACTGGTTGTGATGCAATTTTCCCAGGATATGGATTTTTATCTGAAAATCAAGATTTTGTAGAAATTTGTAGATTACACAATATTAAATTTATTGGTCCATCTGTAGAAGTTATGGATAGAATGGCTGATAAATCTAAAGCTAAAGATGAAATGATTAAAGCTGGTGTTCCAGTTGTTCCTGGTTCTGATGGAGCTGTTCATACTTTAGAAGAAGGTAGAAAAGTTGCACAAGAAATTGGTTATCCAATTATGGCAAAAGCATCTGCTGGTGGTGGTGGTAGAGGAATGAGACTTATTAATGATGAGTCTGATTTTGATCAACTATTCATGGCTGCATCTTCTGAAGCATTAGCTGCATTTGGTGATGGTACAATGTACTTAGAGAGATTTATTAATAACCCTAGACATATTGAAGTTCAGGTTATTGGAGATTCTCATGGTAATGCTATTCACATTGGAGAGAGAGATTGTTCATTACAAAGAAGACATCAAAAGGTTATTGAAGAATCACCTGCAATTTTATTAAATGACGAAACAAGAGATCATTTACATTCAGTTGCTGTAAAAGCAACTAAATACTTAAAGTATGAAGGTGCTGGTACATTTGAATTCTTAGCAGATGATAAACAAAACATTTACTTTATGGAAATGAATACAAGATTACAAGTTGAGCATCCAGTATCTGAGATGGTTTCAGGACTTGATATTGTTGAATGGATGATTAAAGTAGCTGAAGGTGAAGAATTACCTGCTCAAGAGAAAATCAAATTCAGAGGTCATGCTATTGAAGTAAGAATTACTGCTGAAGATCCTAACTCTTTCTTACCATGTCCAGGTAAGGTTACACAATGGTTTGTACCAGGTGGAAGAAATGTAAGAGTTGATTCTCACGTTTACACAAACTATGTAGTACCACCATTCTATGACTCAATGATTGGGAAACTAATTGTTTGGGGAAGAGATAGAAATAAAGCTATTAACATTATGAAAAGAGCTTTAAATGAGTTTGAAGTTGAAGGAATTAAAACAACTATTCCATTCCACCAAAAAATGATGGAAAATGAAGACTTTATCTCAAATAACTACGATACTAAATACTTAGAAAACTATAAAAGTTTAGAAGATTTATAAGAAAAGGCGAGAAAACTCGCCTTTCTTAAAGCTTAAATTTATCTAAAATTAGATATAATCCGCGAAAATATACACATTTATATAACTATTTTACTTTGATAAGATCAAAGATTCATATTGACAAACTAACTAAATAAGCAAGCCGATGTTGCATATTAATTATAAAGATTTATGGTAATCATATTAAACTTTAATATATAACCTGTGTATTTTTTTATAAATTATACTAAGGTAAAAAATGACTTTTAACGAATTTAATTTCAAAAGCCAATTACAAAAAGCTATTGACGAAGCTGGATTTAAAGAACCAAGTCCTATACAAGAACAAGCAATTCCTGTTGTTTTAGATGGAAAAGATATTGTTGGACAAGCACACACTGGTACTGGTAAAACTGCTGCCTTTGGACTTCCTACTATTAACAAAATGAAATGTGATGGTTCTGTTGAAGCAGTAGTAATTGTTCCAACAAGAGAACTTGCAATGCAAGTTTCTGATGAATTATTCAGATTTGGTAGATTTTTAAATATTAATACTGCTACTGTTTATGGTGGTCAGTCTTATTCTAGACAATTAAAACATATTGAAAATGCAGGTATTATTGTTGCAACTCCAGGAAGATTTTTAGATCTTTTAAGAGGTGGTAAAATTGATATTAAACCTGACTATGTAATTCTTGATGAAGCAGATGAAATGCTTGATATGGGATTCTTAGATGATATTAAAGAAATCTTCACATTCATGCCAAGTGAAAGACAAACTTTATTATTCTCTGCAACTATGCCTCAAGCTATTAAAAACTTAGCTAAGACAATTTTAGTTGAGCCAGAATTTATTACATTAACTAAAAAAGATGTTACAAACTCTAAAATTACTCAAACTTATTATGTTGTTGATGATAGAGAAAGAGATGATGCATTAATCAGATTATATGATTACAAAAACCCTGAAAAATCAATTATCTTTTGTAGAACAAAAAAAGAAGTTGATAGATTATCAACATTCTTAGTATCTCAAGGTTTTATGGCTAAGGGACTTCATGGTGATATGGAGCAAAGACAAAGAGAAGAAGCTATTAGAGCATTCAAAACATCTAAGTTAGAAATCTTAATTGCAACAGATGTTGCAGCTAGAGGACTAGATGTAAATGACGTAACTCACGTATTTAACTACCATTTACCATTTGATTCTGAGTCTTATGTACATAGAATCGGAAGAACTGGTAGAGCTGGTAAAGAAGGTATGGCAGTATCTATTGTAACTCCTCATGAATTTAGAATGTTACAAAAAATTGAAAAAAATATTGGTGCTAAACTTGAAGGTAAGCAAGTTCCAAATATTAACTCTGTTAAAGAGAAAAAAGTTACTGATTTAAAAAATAAAATCAAAGAACAAGAAGTTAAAGATTACGCATTAGAATTAGTTGAAGAATTAAAAGAAGATTTCGATATTTCTACTATTGCATTTAAATTAGCATCTATGATTTCTGCATCTACTTATGTAAAAGGAAACAATTACATTGGTAAATCTGAAAGCGACATCGAAAGATTAATTGAAAACCTTAAAAGAGGTGGCGGTGACGATAGAAGAGGTGGAAACAGAGGTGGCCGAGGTGGCTACAGAGGCGGAAACAGAGGCGGTTCTAGAGACGGTGGATCTAGAGGCGGTTATAGAGGTGGAAACAGAGGCGGATCTAGAGACGTTGGTTCTAGAGATGGCGGAAACAGAGGTGGTTCTAGAGACGGTGGATCTAGAGGCGGTTCAAGAAGTGGTGGAAGCCGAAATAGAAGTAGAGATTAATTCTCTTCTTCTATAAACCTTTTTACTTATAATACTTTTTTAAAGCTTTTTTAGCTTTTTTATATGCAGCTTTTGTATCTCTACCAAACCCTCTAAATACTCCATCTTTATTAAAAAACTCTACTATATTTAGTTTTCCTTTTGTATCAATTTTTATTACTCTAAAAATATCAAACTCATTTTGTATTTTTTCTATGTTTGGAAGATCATCTTTTGATAAAATTGTTACGCTCATAATAATCTCCTTATTTAATTTCTCTATATTTTATAGGTATTATATATAAAAAAAATAAATGTGTCAAATTCTCTCTTATAATTTTAGTAACATTTTTTACAAATTTTCAAATTTCTTTGGAATATTATATAGATATTTTTAATAAATTAACTAGTTTAACTATAAATAGTTTAAGCTTAATTAAAGGTTTAGTAAGGAATTACCCACTAAAATACTATTCATATTAAATTACAAAATGGTTACAAAAAGGGTTACTTTGGATATCAAAACGTTTGAAACATTAGATAAAGCTGCTGGGAAAACGCTTCCAGGTTTTGCTAAGTTGTCACTGGCACTACTATTTATGGTTGTAGTATTTTTATGGTCTTATACATCACATGGAAATGTACCAAATAATACATTCCTAATTATTGGTGCAGTATTTGGTGCATATATGGCAATGAACATTGGGGCAAATGATGTTGCTAATAATGTAGGTCCTGCTGTTGGATCAAAAGCACTTACTTTAACGGCAGCAATTATTATTGCAGTAATCTTTGAAGCTATGGGTGCATTTGTTGCTGGTGGTGATGTTGTTAAAACAATCAAAAAAGGGATTATTGATCCTGCTTTAATTTCAGACCCTCAAGTATTCATTTGGGCTATGACAGCTGCTTTATTATCAGCGGCATTATGGCTTAACTTTGCAACTTCTATTGGAGCTCCGGTATCTACGACTCACTCAATTGTTGGTGGTGTAATGGGTGCAGGTATTGCTGCTGCTGGGTTTGCTATTGTTTCATGGGGAACTATGGGTAAAATTGCTGCTTCATGGGTAATTTCGCCTGTTTTAGGTGGTGTTATTGCTGCGGCCTTCCTCTATTTTATTAAAACCAAAATTGTTTATAAAAAAGATATGATAAGTTCTGCAACTAAAATAGTGCCATATTTAATTGCAGTTATGACTTGGGCATTCTCTACTTATTTAATTTTAAAAGGTATTAAAAAACTTATTAAGTTAGACTTCTTTACAGCTGCTGGATTAGGATTACTAATTGCAATTGGAGCTTTCTTATTAGTTAGACCACTTATTGCAAAAGCTGCTACGAAATTAGAAAATTCTAGAGTTTCTGTAAATACTTTATTTACTATTCCATTAATTTTTGCTGCTGCATTACTTTCTTTTGCTCACGGTGCAAATGATGTTGCAAATGCAATTGGACCATTAGCTGCTATTAATGATGCTGTTATGAGTTCTGAGATTTCTTCAAAAGTTGATATTCCTTTCTGGGTAATGGCAGTTGGTGCTGTTGGTATTGCTATTGGACTTGCATTGTATGGTCCAAAGCTTATTAAAACTGTAGGTTCTGAAATTACTGAGCTTGATCAAATGAGAGCCTTCTCTATTGCAATGGCAGCAGCTATTACAGTTATTATTGCTTCTCAATTAGGTTTACCTGTATCTTCGACTCACATTGCAGTTGGTGGTGTATTTGGTGTTGGATTCTTAAGAGAGTACCTAGATTCAAATGAATCAAGATTCTTACAACAATTAAGAAAGAAATTCAAAAAGCATAAAAAAGAATTAGACTCAATGACTAAAGAGCTTGATGAATTAGAAACATTAGAAAAGAAATCTAAACAAAATTACGTAAGAATTGTTGAACTTTATAAAGGTATTGAAGAGAAACAAGAAGTAGTTAAACAAGAGAAAAAAGATGTTAAAGAAGCTAAAAGTGTTAAGTACGTAAAAAGAGATGCTGTTAAGAAAATTATTGCGGCATGGGTTATTACAGTACCAGCAGCTGCTATGTTATCAGCAGCAATCTTCTTTATGATTAAAGGAATAATGAGCTAAGTAGAGTTTTCTCTACTTATCTTCCTTACAATATTCACCCTCTTCTTTTTTAATTGCTTTTTCTATACTATTTATTAATTCTTTTATTTGTATAGGTTTTCTTAAATAGTGCGAGAAATTATCTTTAATTTCTTCCATTCCATAATCTTCACACGAATAAGCAGAAACAGCAATTATTGGAGTTTTATTGTTAGAATCACAAGCATTGATTTTTTTTGCCATATCTATACCTGAGATTTTAGGCATATTTATGTCTGTAATAATAGCGTGTAAGTCATCTATATAAGATTCATACTTCTCTATACCTTCTTGACCATTGTTTGCAGTATAGACATTATTAAAAATTGTTCTTAATAATGATGAAGTTTGTTCTCTAATAAAATCGTCATCTTCTACATATAAAATATTTATGTTTCTTAATTGTTCATACATAAGAAAAATATATCGTAGATTATATTACATTATGATAAAATCACGAAAAATTTAGGAATACAATATCGAAGCACTAGTCTCTGTAGCAACAATATATTTATTTATTATTATGGGTTTCATTTTTAAAAGAATATTTAAAGATGATGTAAATGAGAGAAGTATTATTTTATTAAACTTGTATTTTTTACAACCTATGTTAATATTTTGGGGATTAACTAGAGCACCAATAAGTGATGATTTTATTCTATCTCCTTTAATTTACTATATTGCAATATTTTCTGTTTTATTTATTGCTTATATATATTCTTTAAAAGTATTTAAAAAAGATTATCAAGATAAATCAATATTCTTAGCATCTTCTCTTGTAGGAAATACAGGAAACCTTGGTATTCCTTTGGGAATTGCTCTTTTTGGGGAGGCTAGTGTTCCTTATACTTCTATTTTAAATATTGCAAATATATTTTTTATTTATATTTTTTCAGTTTATTTTTTTGCAGGAGACAAATTTAAGTTTTCAGATGCTGTAAAAGAGATATTTAAAATACCTGCAATGTGGTTTGCTATTGCTGCTTTGAGCTTTAATTATTTTGGATTTGAGCTAAATGCTGATTTTGATAAGGTCTTTACAATGGGAGCATATGCTGCAATAGTAATGCAACTTATTATTTTTGGTGTATTTATGTCTCAAGTAAAAATCAAAACAGCAAACTGGAAGCTATCACTAAATATTGCTTTATTTAAACATATAGTTTTACCTATTGTTGGGTTGTTTGTGATTTTATACTTTGATATTGATCCTTTTGTAGGAGCAATCTTATTTTTGGAGCTAATTGTTCCTTTGGCTGTAAATAATGTAAACTTATCTGCTTTATACAATTGTAAACCTATTGATACAACATTTTCTGTATTAATTAGTTCTTTGGTTTTTGTGGCTTTAGTTTACGGATATATTTTAATTATAAATAAATTTTTTGGATTATAGAATGTGTGGAATTTTAGGTAGTAACTTTTTATCAAATAACTTTGCTAAATCTTTAGAGATGTTAAATAACAGAGGACCTGATTATCAAAACTCTTTAAAAATTAAAGATAATCATTTTGGTCATACAAGACTTGCAATTATTGATTTAGATGAAGAAGCAAATCAACCAATGGTGTTTGATGATTTGCTTTTAGTTTTTAATGGAGAAATTTATAATTATAAACAGTTAATTATTGATGAAGAACTTGAATGTAAAACTAAAAGTGATTCTGAAGTATTAATTAGACTTTATCAAAAGTATGAATTTGATTTCTTAAATAAATTAAATGGTATGTTTTCATTTTGTATTTATGATATGAAAAAAGATAGATATTTTTGTGCTAGAGATAGGTATGGAAAAAAACCATTTTTCTACTATTTTAAAAACAATAAATTTATTTTCTCTTCATCTATTAAATCTGTAACAAATTTACTGGATACAAAACCAAAATTAAATAAAGTTGCTTTATCTAAATATATGCAATATTTTGTCTCTTTTGGGGAAGATACTTTTTTTCAAGATGTATTTAAACTAGAAGCTGCAACTTATATGGTTTACGAGCCTTCTTTATCTAAAGAGCTTAAAAAGAAGCGTTATTACAAGATAAATACATATAAAGCTGTAAAGGAAGAGAAAAAGGCTTTAGTGGATATAGAAGAGCTTTTATTTAACGCTGTTGAATCAAGACTTACTTCAGATGTTGAAGTAGCTTCTTTATTAAGTGGAGGAATTGATTCTTCACTTATTTCTGCTTTATATACAAAAATATCTGGGAAAAAAATAAATACTTTTTCTGTAGGTTATGATGAATATAAAAACTATTGTGAACTTCCATATGCAAAGATAACAGCTGAACATATTGGCTCAAACCATAATCCAGTGATGATCTCTCAAAAAGATTACATAGAACACTTTGAAGATACTATGAATGCCCTAGAAGAACCCCATGGAGATTCTGCTGCTGTTCCACTAAATATATTGACTAAACAAATACATAATAGTGGAATTAAAACTGTTCTTTCAGGAGAAGGTAGTGATGAGATCTTTCTAGGTTATGATAACTATGCTAAATTTTTAAAATATTACGATTTTGAAAAAACACTAAGTGGGGATCAAAATGATTTTTTAAATGATATTATCTCTGCTTTACAAAATAATACTAAAGAGAGTGAATATTTAAGACGAATTGTGAAGAAACAAAATCTTTATAACTCTTTTGGAGAAATATATACAGATATTCAAAGAAAAAGATTATTTAAAAAAGTTCCTACCTTTAAAAATGAAACAGCAAAAAAAGACCCTGTTGATTGGATGAGTTATATAGACCTCAAAATTTGGCTAGGAGAGGCTTTAATGTCCAAAGTCGATAGAATCTCAATGAGAAACTCTTTAGAGGTTAGAACGCCTTTTATGGACTTTAATTTAGTGAATTACTTATTTAGTGTTGAATCATCAATAAAAGTAGGAAATACTAATAAATATTTATTAAAACAAATTGCTCAAAAACATATTCCTGATGCTATTATAAATAGAACTAAAAAGGGATTTAATTCCCCATATAATGAATGGTTAAATCAAGAGTATGGAAATAAAATATTAGAAGCAATTTTAGAAGTAAATAATGAAACAAATCTATTTAATGAAGAGTATATTAGGCATATTTATGAATTATCACAAAATAAGAAGTTTAAACAACATCTTTATTCTTTATTTGTATTTTCTTTATGGTATAAAAAGGAATATATTTCTTAAGAGAAATAATTGTAAAATCTTTTTAATTTAGGAAGAATAAATATAAACTAATTTTAAAGAGGACAATATGACAATATTAATACCTGTTAATGATACAAATAGAGACGAGTGTGTTATCTCTTCAATTGAAGAAAATAAATCATGGGCTTTTATTAAATTAGACGAAGGTAAAATTGCTAGTATAGAATTTTATAATAGAAGAGAAGAAATTACTGAATGGATTGATGCTGTTGTTGTAATTAATGAATTAGAATACGTTTGGCCATTTATGGATGAAGGTATTATTGCACTAATTGCTCCAACTCAAAAAAGTATAGATGAAATTGTAGAAGCATTTTTATTTAAAGATCTTCATGATTTCGCAGTATAATGATTTTTTCAAAAAAAGACTTAAAAACTTTAAATAAAATTATTGCCTCTAGACGGGATGTTAGGGGTAATAATTTTACTAACAAAAAAATTTCCCAAAAAAAACTTGACCTTATTTTAAACTCTGCACTTCATGCTCCTTCTGTTGGATATTCTCAACCTTGGAGATTTATAATAGTTGATGATAAAAAGAGAAATAAAGTATATAAACACTTTAGTAAATCTTTTGATAAAAGTAAGTCAAAGTTTGAACATAGACCCCTATATAACAACCTTAAGCTTGAAGGTATAAAAGAATCAAGTGTAAATATAGCTGTATATTATAAGAAGCCTAAAGATGATGTTTTAGGACAAACATATATGAAAAGAACAGGAGAATATTCTGTTGTATGTGCAATCTTAAATATGTGGTTAACTGCTCGTGCTTTAAATATTGGTATGGGATGGGTTTCTATTTTAAAACCTAAAAAAATTAACTCAATTTTTAATATAGATAAAAGTGAATATAAATTTATTGCTTATCTATGCTTTGGTTACTCAAAAGAATTTTATGATGAACCAGAATTAAAGAAATTAGAATGGAATCAGAAAAAAGAACTAAAAGATTGTATTCTAGATTAGTTTTTTATTATTATCAACATAACTTATACATTATTAAGCAATATTACATTTCATTCTTTATATAATTTTCTTACAAATATATAAGGAACGAAAATGAAAAGAATGATTGCAAAGCTAGGAGTAACATCAGTTTTACTTATAGCTATGAGTATGGGTGCGCAAGCAAAAGAAAAAGTATATAAACTAAAACTTGCAACTACTTGGGGACAAACTGCCCATCCACTAATTGATGCGCCAATTAAAATGGCTAAAATGGTTGAAGAAATGTCTAACGGACAAATAAAAATTAAAGTACATTCTGCAAATAAACATAAATCACCTTTAGGTGTTTTTGATATGGTAAAAGGCGGTCAATATGATATGGGTCATACAGCATCTTACTTTTACAAAGGTAAAGATATTAATACTTTACCATTTACAACTATGCCATTTGGTATGACTGCTCCTGAACAATATTCATGGTTCTATTATGGTGGTGGTTTAGAACTTATGCAAAAAGCATACAAAAAACATGGAATCTTAGCATATCCAGGTGGAAACACTGGAGTACAAATGGGTGGATGGTTTAGAAAAGAAATTAAAACTATCGATGATTTCAAAGGTTTAAAAATGAGAATTCCAGGGTTCTCAGGAGAAATCTTAGCTAAACTTGGTGTATTAGTTACTAATATTGCTCCAGGTGAATTATATACTTCTTTAGAGAGAGGAACTATTGATGCACTTGAATTTGTTGGACCTGCTTTAGATATCAAAATGGGATTCCAAAAAATTGCTCCATATTACTATACAGGATGGCATGAACCAGGTGCTGAATGTCAGTACTTTGTTAATGAAAAAGTATTTAATAAATTACCTAAAAATTTACAAAGTATTTTAGTAACTGCTATGAGAGTTACTGCATTTGATATGTATATTGAGAATTACCATATGTCAGCAATAGCATTAAATAAAATGATAACTGATCAACCAAATATTAAAATCAAAACATTACCAACTGAAGTTATGGATAAAATGAAATCTGTAAATAAAGAGCTTAGAGTAGAGATGGCAAAAAAATCTCCTTTATTAAAAGAAGTATTTGAATCTCAAGAAAAATACCAAACTAAAGCTAGAGCTTGGACTGAAATGTCTGATTACTTATATTTAAAAGATAACTTATAAGAACAATCATTAATAAATGAGCTTTGGCTCATTTATTAAAAACTTCCATTGGGATCAAATCCCATATCACTCATATCAAATCCCATGTTAGAATCAAAGTTTGCTAAGGCTGGATTTGTATATCCTTTTTGTGTTGAAATATTTTGTAATTGCATAATATCCATTTTAGGATCTATATTTTGAGGACATACTAAAGTACATGCTCCACATAAAGTACAATCCCATACACCATTAGTCTGTATTTGATCAATTATAAGGCTATTATTAGCCATTTTTTTATCATTTGTATATCTCAATGCTCTTGTTAAGGCGAAAGGCCCTAGAAAGTCCTTATTTACATCGTAAACAGGACATGAACTATAACAAGAATTACAAAGTATACAATTACTTTGTAAATCAATCTTTTTTACATCTTTTACTGTAATTTCTTCATTACTTATCTCATCTTCCATAAATGACTTTGTTTTGTGAATTAAAGATGTTTCATGTGAAACATCCACAACTAAGTCACGAATTACCTTTGTATTTTTCATAGGTTCAATTAAATCATTTTCATTCAGAACAGTTTTACATGCTAGTCTTTCAACTCCATTTACTCTAACGGCACAAGAACCACAAACGCCACTTTTACATCCACATCTATAAGATATACTTGCATCACTATTGGCTTTTATCTCATTTAGTGCTTGTAGTAAATTTGTTTTGTTTACATCAAAAGATACAATCGAAGTTTGAGGAGTTTTATTAATATCAAATCTTTTTATACTAATTTTCATTTTGAATCCTCATAAGATAGTTCTATTTCATTATTTGAAAATTTAACAATAGAGTTCTTTTCAAAGTAATTGTTTTCTTCTGGATAATCACTTCTAAAATGTGCACCCCTACTCTCTGTTCTATTTATTGCAGATTTAATAACAAGCTCAGAAAGATTAATCATATTTCTAAATTCTAGATATTCAAGTAGGTTCTTGTTATATTCTTTAGCTTTATCATTAATTCCCATTTTACTTAAGTCTTTAATTAACCCTTCAATAAAAGATAAAGCAATTTTCATTTTTTCTTCATTTCTAAATAAACCTACATTTTCAAATAAGTTTTTACCTATTAATTCTTTTTTTGCGTAGAAGTTAATTTGTGCATCATTTTTATATAGATCATTAATAAAGTCTTGATTTTTATTCAATTGCTTTTGATTTGATATAAAAGTTGATGAATTTTCTTTTGCTAAATTAGCTGCATTAATACCAGCAACTTTTCCAAATGTAACTATTTCAAGTAAAGAATTACCTCCAAGTCTATTTGCACCATGAATGGAAACTTGTGCACATTCACCACAGGCAAAAAAGTTTTCTATATTAGTTTTACAATTTATATCTGTTTTTATTCCACCCATACTGTAATGAGCTGCTGGATTAATAGGAAGTAAATCTTCTTCTAATTTTACATTAGAGAATTCCATTGCTAGTCTTCTCTCCTGTGGCATTAGGTCTTTTATTTTGTCAATCCCAAGATGTCTTAAATCAAGATATACTTCTTCTTTATTTGATATTTTTTCATATATAGCCCTAGATACTTCATCTCTTGGTGCTAATTCATTTATAAATCTTTTATGGTTTATATCAAGTAAATATCCACCCTCACCTCTGGCACTCTCACTTATTAAGATATTAGAGTCTTTTAATGCAGTTGGATGAAACTGAATAAATTCCATATTAGATAATTCAACACCTGCTTTAAAAGCTACTGCTAATCCATCTCCAGTATTTGAGTAAGAATTAGTTGTGAAGTTAGTATATAAACCACTATATCCACCACTTGCAATTATTGTAGTTTTAGATAGAACTTCATGAATGCTTCCAGAACATATATCTAAAAAAACTGCTCCATAACATTTATTTTTTTCTATAATTAAATCAAGTAGTGTATGTTCATTTAAAAAATCTACATTTTCTTTTATACATTGATCATATAATGTATGAAGTATTTTTAATCCTGTATAATCACTCGAGTAACATGTTCTAATTTTTTTAGTTCCACCAAATTTTCTTTGTGCGATATTATTGTTTTCGTCTCTTGAAAAAGGAACTCCAATTTTATTTAGCCATGTTATAGTTTCTTTAGCTTCTTTACACATAAACTTTATTGTTTCTTTGTCACCTAAGCCTTTTGAGGCGTTATAGGTATCATCAACATGTAAATCAACTGAATCATCTTCTTCATATAAAACTGCATTTATACCACCTTGAGCTTGTACTGTTTGTGAGTGTGTTGGATATGTTTTTGAGATAACTAGTACATTTAGATTTTGTTTTTTAGCATTTAATGCTGCTGTTAAGCCAGCAGCCCCTGCTCCAATTATTAATACGTCATACATGTTATTCCCAAAAATCTTTTAGTTGTTGATCTTTTTTATCATCATTAATCTTTTCTTTTGACAATTCACTTATATCTAATTGATCGATTTTTGCTAGTACATCTTCTAAATCACTGTTATCAATTTCATCAATTGTAGAGATTTCAGTATTATCAGGTTTTAATTCTTCTTTTTCAACAAAAATTTCCTCTTTTATTTCTGGTAAATCTTTCTTTTCTTGTTTAGATTCTTTAAGCAATTCTTTTAATTCTTCTATCTCTTTTTTAGTTTCTATATAGTTTGAAATTAAATCTTCATACATATTAAACTCTAAAAGCATAAAGCTAGGCTTTCCATCTCTTAAGATGATTGCTTTCTCTATTTCATTTTTAGATAACTTATCAAAGATATTCTTACTTTTTCTAATAAGTTCTGTTGATGAAAACATTTCGTGCGAAGTGTATTGTAATAAATTCATTTGTACTCCCTTACATATTATAGTATGTATTATAACACACAATTATATATATTTACTAGTATTTCTTGTTGTACATTTATTTACGTTTCTATATTAAATATATTGTTACAAGTTCGTTAAAATAGACTTTTATTTAGATTTATTTTTTTGATATTAAAATAAATTCATATAGATTAATGTATTTATATGATGAGTATTTTTTATTTATTAGAATTATTTTTATTAACTATGTAAATAAAATTAGATTTTAGATTTTAAATATAGTATGAGTAATATTACATTTACTTGTATGTAATATTACTCAATAGAAGAAGATATTTATTTTGTAAAAATAGATTCTGCCCATTCTGTAATAGGTCCTCTTAGGACTTTTTCTAATTTTATTGCGAAAGTATTAACTAAAGTATTTTCGTTTTGTGTTGATTTAAGAAGAGTTGTTAATGAGTTTGTATATTTATTAACATAGAAATTATCGATTTGTTTATTTGAACCTAATATAACAACTTTACAAGAATTATCAATTCTAGATAAAACCATTTGCATTGTTTTATTAGACATATTTTGTGCTTCATCAATAATGATAAATGCATTAGATAGAGTTCTTCCTCTCATCTCACCTACCCACATAGTTTCAATACTATAGTTTGCTATTAACTGCTCTATTCTACTTGTTACTTCTTGATCATCAAGTTCTGGAATATTTTCTTGATTCTTTTTTGTTCGTTTCTTTTTATATTCACTTCTTATTATATAATCTAAACTATCCATTAAAGGATGATTATAAATAGCAAATTTCTCTTCTAATCCTGGTAAATATCCAACATCTTCACCTTTATCTAGTGATTCTATTGAGTTTCTAATATAGATAATTTTTTGATAATGTTTTTGTCTTACAAGTTTTAATGCACCACTTAAAGCTAGAAGTGTTTTACCAGAACCTGCTTTTGCTTCAATTATTAGTACATTTATAACATGATTTATAATAGCATTTGAGAAAAATAGTTGTTCTTTATTTAGTGGGGTAATGATTTGATTTCTTACTTCACCCTCATCTAATATAACAATTCTTTTATTAATTATATTTGCTAAAATTACTTGATCCGAGTCTTTTATTTTAAAACAATATGAGTAGTTATATATTTTATACTCTGGATCAAACTTTATAATTTCTTCATTGTAAAGCTCTTCTTGTTGATGAAAATCTATTTCAATAGTCTTTATATACTCATAGTTAAACTCTTTGTCTGTAGTACCTACAAGTGCATCAGTTTTTATATCAAGTGATATAGCTCTTGTCCTAGCCATGATATCAAGAGATAAAAACTCAACTTCTTTTTTATAGTAGTCATTTGAAAAAGTAGCTATTTCTAGTATTTTTCTATCGTTGATTATATTTAGAGATACATTTTTTGTATCTAAGTCATATTGATCTTTAGAGATTATATCTATAATTGCATTTTGAGTATTTTCTATTTCAAGTCTTATTATTTTATATGAATCTTTTTTGATTGATTCTTTAATTAAAGAGTTTTCTAGTATTCTAGCAAACTCTCTAGCTTGGAAGTTAATCTCATCAAAACCACTCTTTTTACTATCAATTTCATCTAATACAGTTTCGGGAAGAATGATAAGATTTTTTGAATCTTGTGAAAGCTTAAAGATGTTATTAGCATCTTCAAGCAAAATATTTGTATCTAATACATAGTACTTGTCAAAAATCATTTTGCATCTTTTGGTTTTTGATTTAATACTTTATAAACAATAAAAGTACCTAATGCTAAAGTAATTACTGTAAATAAAATTGAGAATGTTTTTGTTATTACATATCCTACTATTAGAAGAGATAAAATTGTAGGAATTTCATTATATGCTCTGTAAAAGTTTCCGCTTTTATCATAAATCTCTTTTTCTAACTGTTTTCTATAATGCTCTAATGAGAATGAATAAATTACAAGTAAAAAAGCAACAAGCAGTTTTGCATGCATCCATCCCCCTGCTTCTGCTGATAATAAATATGGATTAAGATATAACATAAAACCGCCACTTATAATAGTTGCCCACATAGCTGGCGCTCCAATTACTTTGTATATTTTAAGTTCTTGAATTTTTGCTACTTCTACATAATCAGGTTTATTTTTGTGTTCTGTATGATATACAAAAATTCTTGGCAGGTAAAATAACATTGCCATCCATGACATAAATGCCATTACGTGAAAAGTTAGTATCCAAGTATAGTATTCCATTTCTATTCCTTATGTTTAATTTTCTTTAACCAATCATTTAAAGTTTTTTCATATCCAATATTCAAACTATTATAAAGTTTTAAATCTTCTTTTAAATATTCTTGTTCTACATATCCACCAAAATCATGGGGGTATAAATAGCCAATATGTTGCGAATCAAGATGTTTTGGTATCTCAAGTACTTTTCCCTCTTTTATAGCTTGTAGGGCTTTATTGATACCTTTATATGCACTGTTTGATTTTGGTGATGAAGCTAGATATATAATACACTGCCCAAGCATAATTCTTGATTCTGGATGCCCTATTTTATTACATGCGGTCATTGTACTAACTGCTAAATTAAAAGCATTAGGATTTGCATTTCCTATATCTTCACTTGCGAATATTACTAACCTTCTTGTAATAAAATCAACACTTTCCCCACCATTTATAAGTCTTGCCAAATAATATAAAGCTGCATCAACATCTGAGCCTCTTATTGATTTAATCATTGCAGACGCTAAATCGTAATGAGTGTCAGAAGATGATACTCCATCCCCTATTACATTTTCTCTTAGTTGCTTTAATAAATCAATATCAATATTCTTTGATACTTTACATGAAAAATTTAATAAAGTAAGCATAGCTCTAGCATCGCCAGAACTTGACAGTATTAAATACTCTTTAGCTTTTTCATCTAAAGTAATATCACTTAAATCAAGAAGTGCTTTATTTAAAATTATTTGCATATCAATTTTAGTAAAGGCTTTAAATTCATAAAGAAATGATCTTGATCTTATTGCATTTGTTAATGT
>Ga0193952_1000063_pt1 | contig 45100 bp, 67 predicted proteins | sample BB_3_MG_FD_140368 | JGI IMG/M metagenome (GOLD analysis project Ga0193952, IMG submission 140368) | Microbial mat bacterial communities from the Broadkill River, Lewes, Delaware, United States - BB_3_MG | ecosystem: Environmental > Aquatic > Freshwater > River > Microbial mats | place: USA... | reverse complement strand
TTAATATCTTGCCAATTACTTACATCTTCAGTCGTTAGTACTGCTTGTCCGTCTCCTCTTAATATGAATTTTCGCGTTTTTCCTGCCATTATCTACCGATTTTCTTATTGTACCAATCTGATTGAGCGTTTGTATTGCCTATGTTATCCGATGCGCTATTTCGCCCTCTTTTCAATTCGTTATAAATTTTCTTTGAATACATATTTTGTCGATCCAGTGAGTCCTCCATTTTCCTCGTGCTTAAACTATCACCATAAACATTCATCATCATGGCCTCTCTTGCTAATTCATCGCGCATCATTTGCGCTGTCTCGTCGGCCGGCGAAATTTTCTCACCTCCTTTTAATTTTACAAGTGTTGGTTTATTTGGAGTAAACCATGTTCTTCCTGATTTCTCCTGAACTCTTTCAGTTCCTTCCTCACCAACAACGGCCAATCCCCTTGGAGCGTTATCGGTTCCTTCCGCAAATTGGGGTACCGGTTGAGCTAATACAGTTGCTGCCTGTAATGCTCCTAGTGCGGCGGTAGCCACAACAAAAGGAATGGCCAATGGTAATCCAAGAGTTGCGATTGTTTTCGAAATACCTTGCGCCGTATTCAATGCGATATTAAAAAGCGCGACTCCTTTATTTATTGCGGCTTGTTTCTTTTGTTCCTTGCGTCTTTTAGCTTCTAATTCCCTGTTTTTTTGGTCCCGCTGATCTTCCAGGGCCTGACGAGTTTCATCATCTAATAACTCATTTTCAAGCCTCTTATTAAAGAAGTCGTTATTTGCTTCAATCTGTTGGTCAAACTCTGCAATTCTTCGTTCAACTAATGCATTACCAAGATCTGCAAAAGTGTAAAAGCTTTCAATTGCCAATTCGCGCTTTAGCATTTCTTGCTCTTTTACGATATCAGCTGCTCTTTTTGCGTCATCAATTATTCTATTAGATCTTTCGAGTGAGCTTGCAATTATTTCTTTGTCACCTTTAATGAAAGCCTCAGCGATTTCACTGGCCAAATCTTTTTGCTGAACTAATTTTGATTCAAGTTTTTCAAAAGCTGCAATTTCCTCATCAACCGATTCAACAACAGTGCCCGAACCTTCTTTTATAATTTCATTTCTCTTATTTAATTCCAGCTGAATAGCCTCAAGCTTTATTTTTTGCTCATCAGTTAATAAATCAAATACCTGATTGTAATTACCTTCTAGCCTGATAAGTTCCTCAGTAGTTTTGTTTGATAGATCAATTCTCTCAAGTGCTGCCTTTCTTTCGAGGCTTGCTAATTCGGCCTTTAATACTTTTATTGTTTCTGCTGTTTTTCTTTCTTGTTCTGCTAATAAATTAAGATCATTAACCTTATCTTTCACACTTAACCCTCCTGTGAGTGCAGCGCCTACTTTATCTAAAATATCTAATCCTTCAGTCTCAGAACGTAATGATTCAATTGATTCTATTTGTCCACTTATCGCCTTGTTAACTCTTTTTATTGCCTCCTCAGTTGTTTTTGAATTTTTTGCAATATTATTAAGTATACCCTCGCCTAATTCCTCACCAATATCCTCAGCCCCTTTGAAGCTTTCAGTCAAATTTGTAATTGCAGCTGTTAAGCCATTGACAAACTTTATAGCTCCGTCTGTCTTACCCAATGTTAATAGTAAACCTTCGTATGCACTTTGGGCCAGCTTTAACGCCCCGTCAAGCGTATTAAGCTGTTCTTCTGCAACTCTTTTTGCGGTTCCACCTGCATTCTCTAATGCAACTGAAAGTTCATTGGTTGCTTCTGTACTATCAGCCAAAGCTAAGGCTGTAACGGCCGCTATTTTACCAAATAAATCAGTTGCTTCAGTTAATCCATCCTGAGCCCCATTTATCCTACCTAAAGCCTCTTCAAGTGTTAATCCTTTTGACGCTAATTCAATGTATATGTTACGCAATGAAGTTGCGGCCGTACTTGCATCAATACCCCGGTCGGCTGCTTTACCAAGTTGGGCAACTACTGTTTCAAGTTTCACCCCGGCCGCTGCCGCTGCGCCGCCAACTATTGGCAGGGCTGTATTTAATTTCTGGAAGCTTAGTGCGCTTCTTTGGGTGGATAATGTAAGTATATCAGCAACTTTAGAACTTTCGTTTGCTCCAAGGTTAAATGCGTTGAGTGTAGCCCCAACAAGTGCGGCCGTTTCCCCCGTTTCTGATCCCAGGGCAATTGTAGCATCAATAATACCCTCTGTACTTGCAATTATCTCCTCTTCTGTCTTTCCAAGTCGTGCAAGCTCAATCTGTAAATCTACAACCTCAGTCGCTGTAAATGCAGTATTGGCCCCCAGGCGCTGAGACTCTTTTTGAAGTGCAACAGTTTCCTTCCTGGTTTTTCCAAGAACGGAAGCTAAAACAGCATTTTGCTTTTCGAATTGTTTAGTTATCCGGACACCATCTTTTATGGCCTTTGCAAATAATTGGATCCCACCTACAAAACCAAGTGCACCGGCAACTCCCATGAAAGCACCTTTTAAGCTTCCTAAGCCCTTAGTATAATTACCTACGTTTCTTTGATTTTGACCTAATGAGGAGTCAATTTTTTTGAGGCTTTTATCAAGCTTCAGTGCTTCGCGTTGTAAAACTTTGAATCTTTTGGAAGTGGTGCCATATGTTAATGCAACATCTTTGGCCTTGTTCCTTAATTCGATTAGCCTTTTGGATGTTTGCGCGTATCTGCTATTTAATTTAGCCTGTCTTTTTAGCTCTGCTTGCTCCTCCTTTGCTCTTTTCTTTTCAGCTGCTAAAAGTTGTTGTTCTGTACGTAATTTGCTTTGTTTTAGCTTCTCCTCTGCAATTAAAGCTTTCTTTTTTTGCTCCGTAGTTCTTACGGCTTGCTGCTCCAGTTTTTCCTTGTTCTGGAGTATCTTGATTGTATTATTCTCAATTGTCTGAGAATCTTTAACAAGTGTATTATAAGTTTTCTGAGCTTTGGTAACATCAGCCAGGTTCGCACCTCCCAAAGCCTTAGATAATTCCTTACCTTCAGCAATAAGCTCATTAACTGCTTTTTGACTTAATTCAACTGCATCAGTAATTTGATCAAATGCTTTGACTACCTCATTACTGTTTATTATGTCGCTTGTTTTTATTGGCATCTGCTAAGCTTTTACGTATCCCCAAATATTCAGAGACAGTTATTTTTTTAGGATCCAATCGGTATCCTTGAAATTTACCAAGGATTATTAAAGAGTCATAAATTGAACTCTTCTTCTCTCCGTTGGTATTACTTAGTTTTTCTTTCTCAAATTCAAGGTTTTTTTCCTCGATACTATACTGAGTAATCAAATTGCTTGCTTGGTGCATTATCCTTTCAAATTGTGGCTCCATTTCTTGATTTTCATCAATTGAATAACCGAATTCCTCCAGGACGTACGCAATTTCAGGATCGTATTTTAATTTCAATGAGAAAACACAATTTCTTATTGTCATATATTCGGTCCTTAATTGTAAAATCTCACGCTCAATTTCCATCTGAACCTTTCGGTCGTCAAACTCACCAATTGCATTCAAATATTCATCTGCAATATTTTGATACACTTCCGTTAATCTTTCGTCAACTATTTTAGGTAGCTGTATTGGATATTCACGTGTTTTTTTACCGGCCCTTTTCTTTACCAAATAGCTTTTATCTCCCGTTTGTGAAATCATGTCGAAATTCCACAACTTCAAATTATCAATACTTGTGTAGTGTGGATATTTTCTTAATGTTGCTCTATTTATTGATTTAATCATTTCAATATCAGTTTTAAAATAAGTTTTTCTAATGCTGGTGATATCTTTGTCGATGCCACCTTATCAACATTCTCAAGGGTTAATTCCAAAATCTCTTCCCCGTATTGGTCTACTAATTTAACGGCTTTTGGATCGCTGGCCTCAAACCATAATTCTCCATCTTCAAACAATCCGTGTATCGATTCATAAAAAGCCCCGGTAACCAATAAATCTACATTTGGTACGGTTATGGATCCAATGCTTTCTTTAAAGCTTATGTACTCTGGTGAAAAATATTCACCTATCTGATTTCCATCACCGGCAATACCTACCCTCAATTGGTCCCTTAGTGCCTGGTGAAAATCCGGTGCAAACTCGTTTAACAATGCTTCAAGTATTGAATCCCAATTGTTCCGAATGGCCACTAAGTTACTATGTAATCTTTTTAAATCCATGAGATATAAAAAAAGGGACTTAAAGCCCCTTATTTTTTTCTTCCGCTTTTTTAGGAAAGTGGCTTTGAAGTTTATTCCAATGTGCTTCTATCCTTTTATCGCGCTGTGGATCTTTTCTGAAAAGTGGATATTTCATACACTTCTTTTCGAAATCCTCCCTACTTAAACCCTCAATGCTGGCTAAGCTCCAATCCACCCCGTCAAAACTTATATGGGATGGATTGAAAATTTTCTTTTTCCTAGCCATTAGGTCGCGGTAAATGGTAATACAGTTTCACCTTTGTAGCCCTCTAATGACATCACATCAGATGCAGCATACTCAATGGTATAAACCTGCGGTGTAAAATCAGAATCAGGATCGAAAGTATAACTTTTCCCGTCATCATCATAGGCCAACGTTCCGGTCACGGCCGATCCGGTTGCATCCTTAATAACAATGTCAGGAGTAGTCAAACCAAGAATGCCTTGGCCATGCATTGAATCAACAGCCTCGAAAGTAACCGTATTATCAACGCCAGAGGTATAAACTGCATTCTGCAAAGTGGCTCCTTTTAAATCTTTCAATTTAAGTACACCAGGATCGAACTTCACGGATACAATTTGATCCTGCGATTGGATAGTATCAGCAAGCACAACATACACTTGAGTGACAGTTGAGTTTGTGCCATCGTTAACGGTCCAGTTTCTTACATCAAGTAACTCCCTTGTCCACGGCCTTAGGTTTGTATCGTCATCAGAATAACCAATAAGGTTGTTGTTTTGGGTACCCATTATGATACCTCCACCTTTACCGATATGCGATCGCAGTCTCTTGTGAAGTTCTGGCGATGTAGAATGGCTAAATAAAAACTTAACTTTTCCATCACGCACTTTATCTTCACCAGTTGCGGTTTCGTCATACACATTATCTTCGCTCGCATTCTCGGTTGATTTAACCTTTGGAGACGGAAAGATCTTTGTGCTATCGCTTGCCTGAATGAACGGTGTCCAGTTGGCCAGAACCTTTGCATCGGCTGCGGGTATTGAAAAATCTCCAGGCGTCAGGATATACATGATAGGTACACCAAATACTTGGCATAAAAAATCAAATCCTAAAACCTTTTGATCCTGTTGACATTCTTCAAAGAACATAGTCTAACAATTATCAAGTAAATAATTAAGGTTTATATTAATCCTAAAAACAAACCACGGGTGGAGATTTGCGGCCTCTCTCAAGCTTTCAGTTGCAAAATCACCATACGAATCAATATTGTAGATTGTCTCAATATCATCGAATACAGCTGGTGAATAGCTTAACGCTTGCTTTACATCATATTCAGCCTCTTGCTCCGGCCTATGGGTTGTTATCTCAGGATATAATTTGGTGAGGTTGACAATAAAAATAATCCCGGTTCTTCTTTGAAACTGGAACTGATCGGATCCCGCTTTATCCTCGCAATCATAAAAGCATGTAACTGGAACTCTATCATCAAATAGCACTTCCTGATATTCTCTACCTTTAAGGATTTGAGGCATCAATTTATTATCCCGGTCCTTGTTTCTGAAAACTCTCCCGAAGAAGTCCCGCTGGACTCCTTTATTCTGCCAAAGGGTGTCCGTAAAATGCTGGTTCATTTCTGCAATCGCTGCATCAATTCCAATCATAACGTACCTCCTCTCATCACATATCTTTGTTCAGGCTTAATCTGCGTATCCTGACTTCGTTCAATGGCTCTTTTCGTTTCTTTCAACAACTGGTTGTATTTCTTCGCTACTGTTAATCCTTCCAGATTTTTAAGCTCAACCATTAACTCACTCCGGTTTATTTGATCGGATGTGATACGTTGAGCCCTGTTGCTTCTGGAATTAGGGTTATTAAGCATAACCTGTAAAAAGTCAATAGCAAATTGAACCTGCAGAAGATTGGCCACATTGATTAAATTGTCCTCAATATATCGCTGTGGGTTCTTCCTTGTTGAAATCTGAAAATTGAGCCCGTTACCATTAAAATTATCGGAAATCTCCGCATCTTGTGGAGTAGCACCTTTCCCAACAATTGGAACGGCAACAAACGAATCGAAGCGTAAAGGATCAACATATGGATTATCAGTAATCACAACCCGACTATCAATAAGAAGTAAAACTCTTCCAAAACCCTCGAATGAGATTGATATTGGATCGAAATCCATTACCCCATTTTTAGGCGTTATCTGAATTGTCTCTATTAATTGCCCTTGGTTCACAACGTACAAATTAACCGGCGTAGCGTCATCCGCTTGCAAGTTAATCCCGTCAATGTTGATTGTAATATAATCGCTTCCCCTTGCCTCAAAAGCCCAACCGATGAAATCACCAACGGTGGTCAAATCAACGGTATTCTCACCAATATTATAGTACTGCTGTTTCTCAATTAGCTTCTTTTGCAACCCTAAATTTGAGTACATATTAACCAAAACCTGATCAATAAAACCTTTAATCACAAGGCTCTCAATATTAGTCTTCAACCAATTTAAAGGAGATGAAATGGGATCATTACCAACGTTTGAATCAGTCAAACTTTGGTATAAAACACCACCAACATCAACAATATCATTTTCGCTTTTTGTTGTTTCGTATTTTCCATAGGTAGTACCAGCTGCCCAGGCATTAAACGAACCTTCGAAAAAAGGCAAATATTGGAGCAAGTTATTAACCGTAACTAACGGGTGCACCCCGCGATTCCAGTAATAACCAGAATCGGGGATGCCCGTTAATTGGGTATCAAGCTTCACGCTCGAAGTGAAATCGGTTGCAAAAGTAAGTACAGCCATTAAACTACAGCTTTAACAGTTACGGTAATTTCCGCACCTGTTAGGTTTTGAACATTAACAACATCATTCTCAACATAAATATTGATAGTTGATGCATTATCTTTGGTTATGGTGATTAGAGCTGGTCCATTCTCCTTAACAGTTGTTACGGTATCAGCGGTATTAATAATGTCGATGTTTGCTGAATTACTTCCCTCATCAACGATGATTTTACCAGCTTTAGCCGCGATAGTGGTAGCCCCAACTGCCGCGTCAGCAATGGTTAAAATCTCTGAAGACAAAGAAGCTTTAGCCCCGGCGCCATTCCCAGACGCAACAAATTCAAGATCACCTGTTTCTTTTGTTTTATAATAAGTTGGCATGATGATAACGAATTAAGTTGTTAAACCTCTAAGTTTCCAGATATCATTTGCCCGAGTTGTGAAGTCGGTCTGATAAGGATAAACCACGTAAACACGTAACCAAATGGCCATTTCTTCGAAATGAGACATTAACAAGTTAGTATCAATAGGAGCGGCACCTTGTTTCACCAAGGAAGTAGCATCAACAGCGTTGTTGTTGATATAGATATTCGGACGCATCCGGATACCTTCCAAAGGCACTGGAGAAATACCCCATTTCATACCATTGATTTCAGTTCCATTGATAAAATCATAAGGGTGGTTTGAAACCATACCTAACGATCCATCACGCATGAAATAGCCACTAAAATTATCGGCTCCAGGCTGAAGGAAATGAGATTGGTAATACCTATCACGTAACCATTGGTTCATTGGATACTGAAGATTAACAGCATTGTTAGCGCCTGATTGCTGAACCGCTGAGTCATGGCTCAATAAAGCCAATGGAGACCCTACAAGAGAATAATTCCCAGGTAACTTATTGGCAACAGCCAAAGAAGTCATATTATGGAACATTGTCTCTCTTTGAGCATCTTTGGAGATATTCAAAGTGTCGCCAGTACCATCAAAAACAAAAGTACCAGCACCTTGAGATGCCTGAGTAGTGAAGTTTAGTAATTGAGTTTTGCGTGTCTCAGCAACTGTGCTTAGAACTTCTTCAAGCTTGGTTGCCATGGCTCGCAAAATTCTTTGCATGCGATTATCCCGCTCGAATTCGGCAGAGATAGCATTGGTTCCGTACATTCCTGGATAGAAGCGCATACCTGAAAAGATATCAAACGCTGTAAATCCGTACTGATCTGAATTAGGAAGATTATCAGGTATCTGATCGAATCCTGGAGTAGTTACAACAACTGCATCGTCATCCTTGATAACGGGAATTTTATTGTCTCTTGCTCCTGAGATGGTCCTTAGCGTTTCTAATGCCGCAGGCGTAAGGAATGAACCTCTTTGCCCCAGGGTCGGGTTGCCACGCTCTACCACCGCATCAATCAAACCATTCTGATTCTGTTGAAAATCAGAAGATCCACCTTGATCTTGAAAATCCAGAATAAAACTGGGATCTAAAAATGGCATGTTGTTAAAAATTAAAGTATTAGCGGTCTGTCGCTATGTTTTTATTTGGCGGTCTGTCGCCTGTTTAGTCTTTCTTTGGATTCGTTATTGCATTCCAGTATTCAGCAAACTTTTTCGCATATGCATCATCAATGGATTTCAACCCTTCTTTTGACAATTGCTGTTCAATAGCTTTGTGAATTTCTGGTTTTGTTGCACCTTCTTTAACTTTGAATGGAACTCCTTTGATTTCCACTTCTTTCGCCGGGTCGCTTCCGCTACCGTCAATTTTACGGCCTTGCATTAATGCTTTCAAAGATTCATCATTTGCAATGGCGTCACTTAATTTAACCTTTACAAATTCATTCTCTTTATCCACCAGGTACGGAGTTCCGTTCTCATCGAATTTAACTTCGTTTTTTTCAAGTGAATCAGACATGAACTTCTTCCACTTTGCATCTACCTCAAACGCATTCGCATCCTTGTTAAAAACCGGCTTCTCAGAATTAAAAGCGGCTTTTTGCTTGTATGCTGAGTGCTCTGATTTAAGAGTGTTAATTGATTTGTCCTTTTCAGCAATAAATTCATCAAACTTAGCAATTTTACCCTGAGCTTCTTCTAGCTGTTGTTTTAGGGCTGCATCACCGTTACCGTTTTTAATCTTCTCCTGGAGTTCAGATTCAAGAGTTTTCAACCTACCGCTTTCGGCTTCAAGTTTACCCTTGGGATACAATTCACCAACTCGTTTCAGGTAATCGGCTGCTTTTTCACCATCATTTCGCTGAATTCCGGTCAATTCGTTAACTGGCTTTAATGCACCGTCAATAATACCTTGTGCATTAGTGTTGGCCTTGGTTTCCCATTCTGAAACAATACTTTGTTCGTGGGTCGCAAAACCTGCATTGATAGCCTTTACAGCATCTTCGCTGAGATTATTGGCTTTTACTACTTCTTCTGGCAATTCGTATGGCATAGTCTGTTATGCTAATTTGTTACTATTTATTTTCAGTGTTCTCAATGGCCTCAATCAATTCAATTAAAATCTGTTTGGTTTGCTCCGGATCAATATCATACCCTTTCTTCTGGATGTAATCAACCCAAAGCGGTTTGGCGTCTGTTGGCTTTGGTTTTTCGATTTCACTCTCAGCAGCAGGAACAACAGGAGCTGGCGGTTGTGCGTTTTGATTTGCAACCATCTGCTCCATTAATTTCTCCATATTCTCAAGGCGGCTGGATAACTCTTTGTTTTCCATCGCTTGCTTTTCGTTGACTTTGGCCTGCTCTTCGTAAGCTTGCTTATAGTCATCCTTTGGCTCCTTAGCGGAAATCGATTTCAACGCCTCATCAATGCGCTTTTGATAGGCAATAGCTTCTTTTTTGTCCTCCACAAAACGCTCTTTCGAAACATCTTTGCCTTCAACTTTGGCAGTGTATTTCTCAATTTTATAAACTGCCAAAACTTTGAAATGATTCCAACCTGACTCCTTGATGTTTGAAATCAAGTTTTCAATGGTGGTTTGGTCAAACGTTGCCGTTTGATTTTCATTTTGCAATGTCCCGGCTTCATCGTAAGTTTTCTTACGCCCCTTGACTAACTGGAGTTTTATTGCTTTGTTCATCCTGCTTAATAATTTGATTCAACAAATTTTTGATTAAAATAAATGTTTGTTGCGGGTCGTTGTCTTGACTGTTAAAAAACTCAACGATATCCCCGTATTTAGCCTCAAATATATTCAGATAATAATCAAATTGCAACTGTAGCCTTTTTTGCTCCTCACTAACAATCTCCTGCTCAAGTGCTGTATCAAAATCACTATCGTAGCTATATGGCAATAAATTGTAAAGTATTTTGGTTCTGGAAAGCTTCTTAGGATTGTTTTTGTACTTGTTCGCATTAATCCGGATCAGGATATTTTTGCGCTCAATTGGATTTGACGTTTTTCCCAACCTCTCGTATAACGAATATTCTGATTCAAGGAAGAAGTCGGATCCAAAGAAAGCTTTAACGAATTGTACCTTTTCCGGACTATATCGAACGTTTAAGTAATCAGTATCAACCCAGGTTTTTATCTGAGAAATATTATTGCTTAAATCTCTCAAGGTATTTTGAAGGGTTGTCGTTGACTTTGCAACCTGAAGTTCATTTTGCGCCTGTTCTACCTGGCCAATGACATCACCAATCAATGAACGTACAATATCCTCCTCAATATCTTTAATCCTCTTATCTAGGTATTCAAGCGCTTCAGTTGGTATGAATTCCCACTTAAAACCATTTTTAACAACTTCGGTGTCAATTTTCCCATTAATATCAGGAATTAAGGGTACAGTATACAGTGATCCAGCATTCAAAAAACCTTCACCAGGATCTAAACCGGTTTGACTTGCATATTCAGCCCTCTTACTTGACATTGGATTTTCTGAAGGTGGCTCCTGGTCTGGTCCATCGATATCTTTTTGGACATTTTCAACCTTAAAATCAAGCTTAAAAGCTACAGGAATGGCTCCATTTGGCTCAATCATTGATTGAATTGTTTTTAAACTCACATACTCCTCAAGTTGGGTCCTCATGTATGTGAAAATACTTTCACGAACAACTCCCGTTTTGTCATATGGCACGGATGAAACAAACCTCGCAGGCGTATAACCCAAGTCGTGCGGATTGTTTACCAACTCAATTTCTGTATCCTGATCGTAAAACTTATACGATTCTGAGTCAATGTATGTGAATCCTTTTATCGGCTTACCGTCTTTGCCAGTAATCGCAGAACGATATGAAATCTTTTCAATATCCCCACAATCATTCAACTGGATTGAATTTACGATTTCTATCGGGATAATAAACTGCTTTGGCATGTTCTCACTGTCAGGAACTACGTCAGTGATGTAGATAGAATTGTGATGAAACATTAACGTTTCAAAAATCTTTTCTATTGTTTTTTTGTTGGAAATATCCTGAATGAATTCTGATTCATCAACATTTGAAACAACGTAATCAAATTCTGAATCCTCCGCATGGAATACCCTTTTCAGGTTTGGAATTATGCGCTTATTTACAAGCTTTGCGCTGACAATGGGCCTCCTAAGGTATTTCATGAATTTTAGGGCAATATCAGGCTTGAATACGCTACGAATGAAGTTTTCATAGTGGTTGCCATCATTGGAGTTCCTTTTTGCCCAATCAGATAATTTCTGAACAATTGCTGAATCAGATTGAAGCTCTGATTTTGTAAAAACCAATAGTTGCTCCTCTTGCCTGGCGGCATCATGTATGGATGAACTATTGATATTTGCTTTTACGAATTCAATCACTGAATTATCTTTTTTGAAAATTTTCGTTGTAAAGTTAGAAAAAAAAACAATGGAAAGAAAAACAATAAATCCCCCTTTATATTCTTTACTTCTTTACTTCTTTCTTTCTTTCTTTCTTATGTTGTTGCCCTTCGTTTGCCCTTTGCTTGCCCTTGTATTTCCCGGTCGAACGCCTCATGGCTTGCCATTTTCTATTTAACTACATTGGTCCCGACATTGATATTCAATAAGTTATGAGATTATTTCGCTTGCCTTTTTATATACATATCGCTTGCCGATTTTTCAATGTTCGAACAGCATTTTTTAAAAGTACTTTTGCGCTGATTTCCAGGCATAAAAAAACCATCCGCTCTGTTTGGGGATGGTTTTTTGTCTTCATTTAATCAAATGAGAAATAACTAATCGATAATGATCAAGGCTTAATTTGGAATTACGATTAGTCATCATAATTGCTACCTTATGCTTTTAGAAATAACTGTAATTGTGAATGAAAAATATATTAGACAGCAATGAAATGAAACTAGCCATACTCACGCTCCTTATCTGATATTGTATAGTTAATAAGGCCAGTTATCAACCTTTTCAACGCTTCAGTATAATCACAATAAATTGGTCCTTCCAATTTGATGAATAAGATTTTGTATATGAGATATAAACAAAGTGCGATATGTATTATGATTAAATTCACTGGCTTTCAAATATACGACATTAAATTTTATTTAGGAATTCAAAAAGTTCTTTATTCCATTTTGCATCAGCCATGGCATTATGTTCGTTCTTTTGTTTTGGATAATCAGGGTGTTGCTTCATTGCCTGCAGTCCAACTAATTTGCCATTATCATCTAAAATCCTTTTATCATCCATCATCTGCTTCAGATCCCGACAATACATCGGAAATCCTTTAGGAAGATCAATCATCCTACCAAACAACCAGCATAATACTACCCAATCATAATCGGCGTAGTAGGCGTAAAATTCAGGCTTAAATTTGTCGTATAATTCATAATCCTTAGCCTCATTTAGATCAAATCCTGTTTTGTTAAAATACCCATTAGAACAGAAATACAATACTTCTTTAGCTATTTGCGCTTTAGATTTACCATACTTCTTCAAAAGCCTACCAAGATTTTTTCGAGTAAATTTAATAGGCGGATTATATCCAGTGGTAATACATAGCTGATTAGCTTTATATTCAGCGGCAGCTTCCTTTTGTATTAGCTCGTTAAATATAGGTTTCAAAACATTTTCACGAAGCCAGTAGTTCTTAATCTTAACCTTTGTCATACCCGTATCACGCATTTCAGTTTCAAGCTGGTAACTATTCCAAGCAGCCTTCAGATCGAACTCATTGCAGATAGCGTAATATTCTTTACCTGGCTTATCGGGAACCGGATTCGTCATTGTATCGGTATGCACCTGTACGTTTTCCGAAACAATCCCAATAGAAATCAACTCAATAGTATCAATAGCCTTCCCAATCAGAGGCCTCTTTTTGTACTCATAAAATTCCGTGTCTAAAAAATACTTCATTACTAAAATATTAATGATTTATTAAAAAAATTTCTCAAGTCATATCTCATCCGAACTCTTTTGCGCTCCTGGTCAATGCGAATTGTTTTATGAAAGAAGTAATCCAACGGGATACTCTTCCTGGATCCTTCATTTATAAATCCATTGAATTGATCGATCGTAATAAAGTAGGTTTCATTAACAGACCTGAAGTTTACAATGAATCCGGCCACTATCCCGCTGAATTTTGAAGCCGTAGTGAGTTCCTTTATCTGATTAGCCCGAACCATAGAAAATGGCAAGGATTTGCTCTTTGTTGACTTTAATTCCAGGAGGAAAAGATTGGATCCATTAAACACTTGGCAATCGCAAATATTTTTAGCCTGGAATCTGGTTTTGTCAGCTTTGAAACTGTTATCCTCATTCCTTTCCCAGCTGGCAGTACCATCTTTGAAACGGTAAAACCAACAGTTTTCCGGTATTGATTTCTTGAAATCTTCCTCGAATTTCTTTCCTTCTGTCATGGCTTAATCTTGTATTATTTCAACTTTATTAGGGAATATTTCAATAACCAAAGGGCCTTTTGATTTTACTTTTTTAATTCTTAATTTATTCAGGCCATCAATAATATTAAATGAAATACTGATAAGGCAATACCCTTTCCATAATTTATCGTTTTCAGCAAGCTTTTTTATTTGAATGCATTTTTTTACAGACAATGCAGCATGGCGAAATGAAATTTTTTCATGATCATTTTCAAATATGTATTCGGCTTGCCCGTTTGTTACAATTGCTTTCATGATAAAAGTTTTGAAATTAACAATGCAAGTCCTATTCCTATCGGAATGCAGCAGGCAAAGAAGATAAAGTGCCTGAAAGCTGCAATCATCATATTTTGGCCCATGTCCCCGTTTACATCTTCGGCGTTAAGCCAGGCGTTTAGTTTTTGCATAGTTAATTGCTTTATTGTTTTTTCAGAAAAGCGTTTTTGTTTCATATATCTGACAAACTTATCTTTTGAATCTGTCAAATAATTACTCATAACACTTGAATTTATTAGATTTAAAAGCTATTAATGATATTAAGAAGTTAGGCTTCATTTGCCAGCCCACCAAACCTTTGAAGATTTTTCATCTTTATGTCTAAACTTTTCCCTATAATCAGAAGCTATACACTTGCAAAGCTTCTCTCGTGCTTCATCAAAGGTTTTAAAAAATTTAGTGTGTATTCCAAATCCATCTTGTGCATCATCTAGCACATAAAAAGGTACTCCGTATTCTTCTTTAACTGCTTCATAAACATTGCCAGCGTTACTTGCAAGTTCATCAATCTTGGTTATAGTGTACCTTTTTCTTACTTTCTTTAATAGTCTCGTTTTCATCATTAAATTTTTTATCCCACCGCACAAAACGAAAGCCTAACAATATACATAGGTAATTTGCCGTTTTGTTATGGTAGTTCAGTTTGTAATTTAATTATTATCTCATTCTAGTTACTTCAGTTCGTCAAGGTTGGGCAAACATACCCATGTACTCAACGTTGTATGCCAGCCAATAAACATAAAGAAGCGATAAAGGCCAGCATACAACAAGTTGTAATATTCCAGTTGCTAGCTCGTCACTTCATCTTTTTGGCCTTCCCGCAAGTCTACAAATTTATGTTGCCATATTTCATCATGGTCGGTTGGATAAGGCCATGCTTCTGAGTCTTCGTCACCTTCTGGTATCTCATCTTCATGCATATACTTATAATTTTCTTTGCTGTCTATTAAATCATAAGTAACTCCAGTATGCAGTTCGTAAATGCAAAAGCTTTCTATATCAGGGCTATATTCTCCATCACACAGGAAGCATTCAGTTAGGTAGTCTTGCGCCTCTTTTAAGGTCTTGAAGGTTTCGTGGTCGCCATTTATTGCGTCCCAAGCTAAATATTTATTCATATCTTTATTATTTTGCCCTCCGCACTCGGTTTTGGGCGGTTAGTAATTCTAATTAACTTCGGTGGCCACTTCATCAGCAACCGATAATATACAACCGTACCGTTAGCGGCAAGCTGAAACAATTAATAAGTTTCGTGCTATTTATAGGTTGTAATTCATTTAAGAAAAACAGCCAGCCGCTAACACATTATATAGGTAATGCAACGTGCATTTAATTAGCGTTTGTGCAAGTTTTATTTTTGCCAACCCGCAAGTTCGAATAACTCTTTAGCTTCATTATCCATATATTCACCAGTTAGGCTTTTAGCTAATTCATCAAGCTTTTGTCCTTTAAAGTCGGCTCGCTCAGTTGGTCCGTAACAACTACAATGTCCTGCATCATGTATGTCGTATAAATCACCTTTACGCATCAATATTTGTCCGCTCCCCTCGTATGGTGCAGTTGAATACCAATACCAAATTTCATCTAAGCCTAACTTATTTAGGTCTTCCATATCATAGTTGTCTAATTCTTGCAACTCACCATATGGGCTGTAGTTTTTTGGGAATCTCCCTAAGAAATTTACTTTCATCTTATTTTAGTTTTATGCCCACGCTCAAAAATAAAACGGGAGCGGTTCTACATTTAATCAACTTTCGTGCAGTTTATGGCTACTTGCCATATTCGAGCCGTTATAGGTTAATGTTAATGCAATATTTATTAGTTATTTTTTGATTTAAATTCCTGATATCTCCAGGGGTCCAGCTATTCATTTTAAACCTATCGCTCAATGTGCTTTGTGGCATATCTAGAGCTTTTGCAATGTCGTTCTTATCATAAGCACGATCATACATGAATAATGTCAATTTATGGCTAACTGTAGGCAGCTGGTCATAAAATTCCTGGGTGATTTTTCCGGCTTTTTGTCTCATTATTAAATCTCCTCCGATAATTCATTAAACTCCTCTCTCAAATCAGGATGTGCAGCCAGGAATAAATCACTAACTGAATCATCTCCGTAAGTAGATCCCATGAACTCCATGAATGCAATAACAGCCTCCAGGTAGACCATTTTTGACTTCTCCAGGTTCATATTGTCATCAAAGAAATCATACGCCCTGAAAGCCTGGATTTTCATGTACAGTTTTAAATCAATCTGATCCTCCAGTGTTTCAGCTTCAGACACCTGCACCTGGTAGCATGCATCAACGATATCCTTTAATGCTTCAATCTTTGCACTTGTCAACTGTAGTTGTGTCATTCGTTCGCTTATTACTAATGATTTAAGAAACTCACTTACTTTATCCCCAATGTCCTTAATCCCCAATTCCTTAATCTTATCATGTACACTTGTCAATATTCCCCAAGTAACTTTAGTTTTTTTCGGTCCTGGCTTGCGGCCGGCACCGGTTCTTTTTCCTCCTCTTGACATTTTACCTCCTATTTTTTAAAGTATGTTTTACGTATTTCTAATTCCTGATTGAATAGCTCTTGTGCGGTCTTAAATTCCTTAAACTCTTTTGTGAGTTTATTAATAGCCCTCATTGATTTGATGATACTATAAATCCCAAAAACAATAAATAACCCTAATGCAAAATTCAATAGATTTTCCATGGCTTTAATTATTTAGTTTATAATTGATTCCAGTGAAATGAGTGTCATTTTTAAATGTACCACCGGCTTGATTTTGCTTCGTGCTTTTACCTCTGGTAGTATTGATGAATTTTTTAGCCATCTGTTTTGCTGACTCCCAAACCGATTTTAATGCCTCAGAAAGAGTTATTTCCATCTTGCAATATTTGCGCGAATTCTTTGATGTATTCAGCGGCTTGCTTCATGATAATGGCATGATCATACTTTACTTGGCCATCATTGGTGATGTAGATTAAATCCCTCTTATTATTTGCGGTATTGATTGTCATGGCTCAATGCTTTAATTATTTGATACTGTAAATATATAGCCATTATTTGAATTATGCAATATTAAATCAAAATATTTTAAATAAGAGACATATTTTTTTCATTTGGTTTATTGTCTTACATTTGTCTGACTGGCGTTCCAAGCACCGGTGCTTTCTTCATTCATTTAGCTAAATAAACGCCGGCGATGTTTAACATTAAAGGCGTTTTTTATGGCTTTCAGGATATTTTTAGATCAAACGATAATTCAAATAATAGATGAAACTGGCCATGATGAGCCTCGGCAATTCAATCCATCTAGGATAAGATATTCTATCCAAGATGGTCTTTTTGTATTTTTCGATAGCATATCATTAACGAAATTTCTTGGTCCTGATTACACTGGATTTTTAGATAGGAATGGTAATCCTTTTGATAATGAAACTGCTTTCATACAATACCTCAACGGTTTTATTAATGCTTTAGGCGGTGCCGTGGCTTCTAATCCTCTACCGTCTTATGACATGGATTCTGGAGGTCGTCCGGCTTTTAATACTGTTTTTGGCGATAGGTATACTGGAATAAGGAAAGCAGACGTTTCGGCAATGTTTCAATATGGTTTCCCGGCTGGCTCATCTGATCCAGAAATAGAAAACGGCGGCTTTATCACTATAGATGAATCGATGCTGGTGGTTGGCACAGGAGCAGACCCTGCAGGACGTGCCAAAATAGCAAATAAAAAAGCTTTAAGATATATTCCTGGATATGAAGCTTTCATATATTTTACAGCTGTTTTTTCTCCGGGACGATCCGGAAGTTCTCAAAGGGCTGGTGTGTTTGATAATCAAAATGGGTTTTTCATAGGTTATGAGGATGCTGATTTTTGCGTAACAAGGCGTAGGAATGGGATTGATACTAAGCATGTAATTGATGTGCCAAATGTTTTTGGTTTCGATTATCTTTATGATCCCACAAAAGGGAACGTCTATAAAATATCATTTGGGTATTTAGGTTTTGCGCCTATTACTTTCGAAGTGCAACGGCCCGATAAGAGATGGATTGTAATATATGAGATCCAATATCCTAATAGTTCTGATCAAACACATATAACTAATACTAATTTACCCCCTGCATTTGAGATATTTAACACCGGTAATACTATACCATTAACGGCTAAGTCTGGAAGTTTTGCCGGTGGAATAATTGATGGTGGAGGGCTTGATCCCGCATCAAGAAAGTTTTCATTTAGCCAGAATGCTATTGATATTGTTGCGGAATTTATGATGGTGGTTACCTTTAGGAATAAAACAGCTTTCAATTCTATAAAGAATTATATACAGTCAACTTTAATGTTGTTGAACCCTGCCACTGATTTGTCAAAAAATAGTATTTGGGAATTCAGGAAAGGAATGACTGTAACTAATACACCAACGTGGACTGATGTAAATATTGATTCTACAACAGAATATTCTAATGATGCAGTGGTCACACCTGATACCGGCAGTCTTTTATTTTCGTTTTCGATGGGTAAAACGATAGCCCTGTTTGAAGATGTTACAAAATATGAATTAGATCTATTCCCAGGTGAGTCGGTATCACTGATAATAAAAACACCTCTCGGAACTAATGGATCATTTGATTTTTCAATGAGATGGAAAGAATTATTTTAAAATTCAGAGCTTATAAAAATAAGCATAGGCGAAAGTTCAGAACTTTTCAGGCCTTAACTGTTATTGCAGTGTATTTAATTTTGAAACATCTTATAGGCTTAGATGCTGACTTCTTGTTTTTAGCCTGGTGGCTTTATTTTTTACAGGAAATAAGATGGTAAATAAAAAAAAGCCGCTCTAGTTGGGCGGCTTTATTGCTTTGGAAATTAATAACAAAATCTAACTTTATGCATAGCGCATTAAAACGCGCCATGCACCTTTGTTACCAACAATGCTTACTTACTGCGTCTAATCAAGCTCAGTAGCATATTACGCTCAGCCTTCAAATTTGCTTGCTGTCGTTCGGCAACCTTTATTATTTCAATCTTCTTTTTCTCATTTAGGTAAATTAGCCCCCATTTGTCAGGTAGCTCAATACCTCGTATCAATCCTGTAGGGCATAGGTAGTATCTAAACTCTCCTACTCCGTTTTCGCAAATTTCCCTAAATGGCTTTTTGTGGTCTTTAAGAAAGTCGCCTCTACCCACTTTTACCTCAATCATTACACTTGCACCGCTACTCCACCCAATTATGTCAGGTGTTTCACTTTCAATTGTAACCATGTCCACCGCTACAGTTGCACAGTTGGGTATTACTATATTTTGGTCGTGTCGTTTAAGCCATTTAGCCCCACGCTCACACAGCTCTTTGTGTCGGCTGTTGTCTGGTTTTTTACGCACAGTTGGTAACACTGTACATAAATCAGTTGGGTTTTCGCTTTTTCTTGTTCCTTTTACTCCCATTTGTAAAGTATTTCTAAATTGATGCGGCATATCCCAACCGCTTCATGTACTTCCCGTTAGAGTTCATCACTTTCAGCAATTCCATGAAAAACGTTCTCAAAGAATTGAAACTTTTCTTTCAAAGCTCTCCATTTGGTCCGGTACTCCTGCTCCCTGGCTTTAACGATCGCCAAATCTCTTTTTAGTTTCGCGATTTCACATACCTCAACTCCACTAAGATATTTTTCCTTTTCTGCTTCAGCTTCCAAAGCTCTCTTTTGCCAGAGGCCTAACTCCTCTTGCAATTCCTTGTATGCTTTATGCCATTGGTAAGAACTCCACCTTTCAGCCTCTTCCTGGCTTTCAAATTCTGGCTCTGTGATTGATTCATCATTAATGGTGTAAATTTCAGAATCATACTCAGATTCTGGACTAATTCTATACTCATACTTATCCCAAAAGAAACCAAATCTATTCAAGTGCAAGGCCGGGATCCATTTCCTGCCATAACCTACCCCATGCAATCTTAATGGTTCAATTAAATACTCAATCTGCTTTCCTTGATTGTGTGCTTTAGCAATTTCAAAATTCTTTTCCATGCTGTAATTATTTGATTGTGTTAATGTCAATTGCTTTGCCTTGCTCTATGAGTCCAACTCCTTTGTAAGATTTGCCAAGCTTTATTCGAGAGATTATTGTCTCTCCTACATTGAATTTTTTTGCTATTAATCTTTGCTTTGTTTTATTTAAAAGCATTATTCTTATTTCTTTAACCTGATCTTCATTTAATAAAGAATTCCATATGTTTTCATGCGTTCTGTGCATTAATTTAGTGTCGTATGCATGCTTAATGTTTTCGCTTTGTGTTACCCACTGTAAATTATTAGCACAATTATTTTGCTTATCGCCATCTATGTGATTTATTTGAGGCTTATTTTCTGGGTTTTCAACAAACGCATTACCTACAATCCTATGCACTAATAAATCATATCTTTTAGACTCAATGTATAAATATGCAACATTGTACCCTCCATTGATTGTATTGTAAGATATAGGATATTTTTTTCCATATTTTTTAGAATAAATAACACCTTCATATGTTACTGAATAATCAGTCTTGCATCCATTAATATAAACTTGTTTTTCCATGACGAAATATACACAAATATTACGATATGTCATTAATATCTATATCAATTTTATTTTTTATGCTATTTGTGGCGTTAAAGTTCTGCCTGTTCACTTGTTTTAGTTGCCCATTTACAACTAAGCCAGTAACTAATTCACCTTTGACATCTTAAAATGTCGTTGATTGTTATCCTTTCTTCCATGGCTTAGTTGTTGAAAAGTTCAACTTTCTGAGAAGAGATAACATTCGGCTTAATGAGGCATTTAAGCTTTTTTTTGCTTACACCAAGGATTCGTGCAGCTGAAGATCTACGCTGGCAAATTACAACTTTTGAGGTGTTGCTTTTTAAGCAATAAACAGCTTCGTTTTTTTGCAATGTAAATTTCATAATTCTGTGCTTTAATTATTTTTTCAGTTCATTGGAAATGATATCCTTTAGTTCTTCAGTATAATCCTCAAGCATCTCAAGAAAACATGCACCTTCTATAGTTATGGCGCTTATTTCCTCTACGTGGCCTCTTATGCTTTCCTCGTCCGGTTGAAACGAATATTCAATGTCTAAAATCTGGCCCTTAAATGGAATTGTTATTGTGCTGATCATAGTGCTTTAATTATTAATATACCGTAAAGATAATGCAAGTTTTAGAAATATGCAATACAAAATCAAATATTTTTTAGCTAGCCTTTACTGTGAGGTCTATTTTAAATAATTGTTTATATACATAATAGCGAAACGCATCGCACAAATGATTGTACTCATCAATTGGCACCTCTCCTGATTTGTCGGCCCACTCATATGTTTCAAGCTCCTGGATTAGATTCAAACTGCATGAATCGATTATAAGCTCGTAATCCATTATTAGTTTTATGCCCTGTAGAACACTATTTGGCCCCTTCATGGCTCCCAGACAATTAACTTTTGCAGCTCTTAAATCAAGTATAGATCTCGGACTTGCACTATCAGCAATAACCAATTTGTTTAGAACTATTGCCTTTATTATTGTGATCAGTTTATTTGTACCAAGGTTACCCTGGTATAGCTCCTCTTTAAGGTATATTTTCTTTCGCTTCTTATCGATAGCTACCCGAACTAAGGCATCTGGATCTGTAACCCCGAAGTCAAGGCCAAAGCCATAAGGTAGTGATGTGTTGAATTCACCAATTGACCAATTTTTATAAATAGCACCTTCAAGTCTACCAAGTTCACCAAGTCCGTAAACTCTCCACCATGCCTCATTTACTTTTTTGGCCTCAATTCTTCGTACTTGTTGCTTTGTTAGGTGTTCGTTATCCAGGTAGGTAGATTTAATTAATCTATGTGGCTCCTTTCCTTGTATTTCGTCATGATACCAAAATCTACGTGAGGGGTTGAAATCTAAAAATATGGTTCCTTTCGTCCTTACGGCCAATTGGTCGTATATTTCTCCTTTTATGTAATTGCACTCATTGATAAAAAGGATATCCCTGGCAGGTCCATGTACTTTTCCCAGGTTATCAACTCCCCAGAATTCAATGATTGATTCATTTATTTGATAGTAGTTATTGGATTTATTCTTTACACTATCCGGGATTATACCGCGCTCCAGGAGAACATTATCAAAATCGCGCATTGCTCCTACCTTCAGGTGAGGCAATGACCTACTAACTACACTAATTATTAACGGGTCCTTGCTGGCGTTGGCAATGAAGAAAAGTAATTGTAGTATTGAATAAGTTTTCCCGCTACGAGTACCGCCTTGATTAACTATCAGGCCGTTTACTGCCGGGCTGTTCCTGTTGGTATATGCATCAAGGTTGTTACTAAATACGGTTGTTAGCTTACTTCCTTTAGCCTTCATTATTCAGCTTATTCAATTGGTCAGCTGTTTGTTGATCTTGTACTATAATTGGAGGGGATGAGATTTTTTCCCCTTTAGTAGTATGGTCAACTTTTTCAGCCTCATTCCACCCCATAGCTTTCATTATATCCTGAATTGCACCTCTCTTATCAGCTGCTTTAAGTTTAAATGACGAATCGATAATTGTTTTTTCTTTTTCGCCAATAGTCTTCTTATTCTCTGAATACTCTACAATTACTTTTTGTTCATCTTCGGTTAATGCATCAATTCCACCTTTTTTATACTTCTCTATTATTAATGGAAGATTGCTATAAGCCATAAGAACAAGCTCCTTTATTAATCCTAATTTAGTCACGCCGGCCTGTTTTGCAATGTCATCTTTAATTAAATCAATATAAGCCTGAATCTTAGGTTTCCTTAGTAATTTACTAGCGCTTACAGCTGCAGAATTATCATTGCCTGTTTTAGGATATGCCACATAATAAGCTCGTGTGCCATTGAAATCAATAATGTATTCACTACAGAAAATTTTCATTTTTTGAGTGAGATCTTTTTCAAGTTCTTCGAGTGTGTATTTTTTGACTTCTGACATCTGGCGAAATTTAAACACCAAACGGCCAATGAAGGCCGCAGGTTAGTTTGGTGCAATTTACGAAAAATTAAGTATTTCTTTTCAGTACTAAATCATAGTCTTCAGGAAGCTTAATCAATGGCCTATCCTGGCTCATTGCTGATAGGAAAGACTCAAGCATTTTACTTTGCTTCTCAGTCAATCCAAATTGGGAAATAGTACTATCATCTTGCTCTTGAATTAAGCCAAATCTCCCAACCGGTAACTTGCCTATATTATTTCCCATATTTAGCCTCCAATCTTTCAAGCTGCTCCTTAGTATTGTAAGGATACTGCGTTCTACCACCATCAGGAGAATACATATGTTTGTACGTTGGTGATTTGATTTTGTGATTCTTCAGGTACGCCCAGCTTTTCCTTGCAAGCTCGCGGGTGCTGTCATCGGCGTTTACGTTTTCGTATTTATTTCTGTTCATGATCTTTATATATTAAATTAGCCCTCATGTGCCATTTGATCACTTACTCCACAATCACCAGAACAGTATTGTCCCATCTTCCCGGCTTTGCCATAATTAGCATAACTGATTATCTTGTAATTCACAGCCTGATTTTCCGGTACAATTTTACCGCAGTAATGACATGCTATATGGCCATTATTCAAAAGCCTCTCTCGCTCCTCGCGTTCTTTTTTTACTGCTTTAGCTTTATTTTTAGCCTCTTGAATGGTAGATAACCATCTTTGGTTTTCTTCGTGTTCTTTTAATGATACAGCACCGCTGCATTCGTATTTTTCGTGCTTTTCTGTATAGTAAATCATTATCTCACCTCTTTTATATTGAAAATCAGATTGAGAAAATTCTGCTATTCTTTTAACCTCTTCCTTGGTTGGTTTGTCACCATAAAACAAACTTATTCTTCTTGGATATCGATACTGTAATCCAGTAATTTCAATATTGAAAACATTACCGACTGGAGAACAATCAAAATACTTATTCTGAATATCAAGCTTCTGAGAACTAATAAAAGACATTTCCTTGTTTAGAATTATGTCTTTGTAATAATTGAATTTTTCAATGTTTTTGCGCATAATTATTGATTATTAGTTTATATCCAAAACACGTCATCAATAGCAGCCCTCCCGCAAATGGAACAGGCCACACTTTGACTTGAAACGTGTATATCTTTTTCGCGTAGGAAGTGCAAAATGTCATCATTGCACATGGTGAGATTTAATTTTTCGGCCCTGGCCTTCTCAAACAAAGTGCCTCTGAATCCATCACTAAAGCCGTAAACAGTTTTTTTATCATCGCATTTATGGTCGGTTTGTTCTCCTCCACAAATGAAGCCTGATACGTTGCCTGCCTTGAATTGTCTGCATCCTTGTTTCATATCAATAATCTCCGCTTAAATACTCTATAACACAAGGCTCTGAGATGTCAACCTCAGATATTTTAAATTCATTAGTGTGAGTAATTGTTTTGATAGTAATATCAACAGCCTCCTTCATGTTATTAGCTGCAATTATTAATGTTCCACCAACTGGATACATCGGCTCAAAGTCAACTTTGTAAATTTTCATTTTCCTTTGCTTTAGTCATTGATTCACATTTGGGGCAACCTGATCTGCCTGGGATGTAATCATATTTGCACACCGGACATTCGATATACCACTTTCTTGATGAGATTAAGCTAGACTGTTTTTTTGCTGCCATATCCTTGGCTCATTTTAAGCTTGCTTCTAACTAAAAGCACTGTTAATACAATTGCAATTGGGGCAAATAACGTCACCCACCAACCAATATATTGAATGATTAACTCACAAAACCCATAAATCGCAAAAATTCCTAAAATAGATGCAATAATTTGTAAAATTCTTTTCATGACTTTTAGATTATAGTTAATAAAATAGGCTAACTTTATGCATAGCGCATTAAAACGCGCCATGCACTTTTGTTACTAACAATAAAAAACACTTACCATAGTGCTATTTGTCGGGTTTTCTCATTAAACCGCTTACAAGCCTTTTCGTAGTACTCTTGGTCTATCTCATAACCAATAAGCCTTCGTTTCATATAGTGGCAAGCTATGGCGATGCTACCGCTCCCCAAGTGGGTGTCTAAAACCAAATCGCCCTCGCACGTGTAATTATCAAGCATCCACTTATACAAGGCAACTGGCTTTTGTGTGGGGTGTATTCTTTCTTCCTTATCTTTCATATTTTGCTGCCGCATTCCAGCCCAAGTGTATTTGAATCTTCGAACTGCAGTTTTAAAACTTGTCCAGGCTAACTCACAATCGGCAAAATCTGATGTTCCGTTGTCTTTATCCCACACAAGCCAGCAACTACTATCAATCGGCAGTTTGCTAATAAAGTGGTTTGCTCCCCACACAATTTGATTTTTAGACACCCTCCGCACCTCATTAAAGTAAGTTACATCTGGCGCTGATTTATCCCAATCTTTTTTTGTATAATCTATTTTGCGAGCAACGCCCCCTCCCTTCCCTTGGCTTTGGTTATTAATGTCAATTCCGTAAGGGGGGTCAACTATTGCTATATCAAAATGGTTATCGCCATAGCTTTTTAAGGCTTGTAAGCTATCTCCGTGTATTAAATTAATTTCGTTCATTTTATCCGTGTTTTTAAAAGTTGGTAACACGTGGTATAGTTAACCCTACGGGTCGCTATCGCTTAACCATACCACAATTCGTTATCCATTTTTAAATCTAGTCATTATAACATGACTATTACGATTTTTCCCGGTATAAATTCCTATCTGATTATGAATAACTTCTTTTGATAGGCTCCACACCGGCCCCTCATTACCAGATATCTTATTTGCCAGGTCAATAGCTTGATTTTTATTTTGAGCTACAATGACACATTCAACAAGTTCATTAAGTGGGCTCAAGTGGTCGTAAATTGGCCGATTAAAGTGGAATATTTTAAGGTCTTTCTTCATCACATTGTGAAGCTTAACTATTAAGGAAACGGTAATAATACCAGAAGCATAAGCAAGCGGAACAAAATTATCCATTTTCACTTCCGCGTAAATCATCCAGCATGCTGTAAATACTAGAACTATCCAAAAACCTAATCCTAATTTTTTCATAGTGCTTTATTATTGATTTGTTCTATAACTTTGAAAATCTGATAGGGTATGTGAGGAACTACAGCATTACCTCCACCCTTTATTGATTCTCCTCGCCACTTAGGAAAGGTAATAGAGTCCAATCTGGCGGAAAGCCCATCATCTCCATTACAAACAGGGGATTGAGTTGGGAAGTTTTGCCAGTTTTCACAGATATAAAATTTGGAAGCTTTCCCATATGGGCGCGTTTGCCTTCCTTTATTTTCCTCTTTGTTGATTCCAAATTGTTCGCTCCTCGCACATCTCTTGAAACTGGTGTCGGCAACATTACGACACTCCGGAGCCTTTGAGTTGTAGATGGTGGTGTTTCTCCTTTCTGAATCGCTTCTCTGTATTTCCGATCCGTCCAGTTGTCCATTTTCGAATCTTGAGCTGTAGGCGTCGGCAGTAGAGTTAGATCCATAAATTGAGTCTTCCCGTTCTTGTCGCAAACTTTCAATCCTTGAGTTTGTGGAGTTGGCAGCATTTCCGGTTGTCTGACTACTACATCTCGCAAGTTGCTTAACTGGTATCTCCCCGGTCTTGTCACCGTCATTTCCTTCTCTATTGCTTTGTCGGTTTTTGGTGCCATTTGATCCATTGTAGTCGGAGTAGGCAACAAACCAAATCCGATCTCTTTTATGGGGAGCGCCGACGCTTGCAGCTGGAAGTATAACCGGTTGTACTTCGTACCCTTCAGCTTCCAAATTAGCCTGCACCTCTTCGAATACCAATCCCCCGTTCCAATTAGTAAGGCCATAAACGTTTTCCCCCACGATGAAGCGCGGTTGTATCTCTCGAATAGCCCTAAGCATTTCTGGCCAGAGGTGTCGATCATCTTCTTTTCCAAGTCGTTTTCCAGCTTGACTGTAGGGTTGACATGGGAATCCTCCGGTAAGGATATCAATTGTTCCTCTGTGAATAGAGAAGTCTGTTTGTGTAATGTCGTCATAACTGATTGCATTAGGCCAATAATAATTTAAAATCTTTTTCCCGAACTCATTCCATTCACAATGGAATACGTTCTTCCAACCCATCCATTCAGCGGCTAAATCGAAGCCGCCTATGCCTGAAAATAAACTACCATGATTCATATGTTTATTTTTTTGAATGTTAAAGTTTTATCTTTTAAATGAAGCCTTGCAATAGCATTCCAATATCCTTGTTTAACTTCAAAATTATCAAAACCTTCCGCGTAATTTTCAGCTTTATTTATATCCATTGTAAAAACAATACCTCTAAGACCTTGATTGTTTGATACAAATCCATAACCTTTAAGGTAAAATGTGTATTTTGGGGCTTCTATGGCCTGTTGTTTTAATGATTTCATAATGCTTTATTATTGATTTACTGTAAAATTAATCAATTATTTGAAATCTGCAATACAGAATCAAAAAAAAGATTGAAATTATTTAGAATAACTATTTTTATAATTCCGCTCACCAGCTTCAATTCGGCCCTTCATTTTCCGGTATGCCATAACAACAAGATCATTTGCATCACCCTTGAATCCGCTCCTTTTAGCAATATGGAAAGCGACTGTTAAAACATCCGAACACTCATCGATCACTTTGTCTGGCTGAATTATCTCCTTTGTGTAGATTTCTGATTTTAATTCCCGGACTTCCTCAATCAGTTTATTCAATCGCTGCTTATCCGTATGATGCCCTACCTGATCATCGAAATACTGCACGATTATTTCAATGTCTGTCATTTTTTTAGTGGTAACATAACATTTAGCTGAAGGATAAAGCTTCTTTTTGATGTCATCGCGCAAATTAACCCAAGTCCAAAAGTTGAAAGTTTTCTTTACACCATCGAAATAAAAAACAGAAATGAGCCGGTTTTTATATTTGCTTTTGAGCTCATCCTGTGACAATGTGAATAGATTCCTTGCTCTGGCATAAAATAACCGCTGTTTAATAAAAATAAAGCTCCTTGTCAATCCAAAAGAAAACCAGAAATAAACTCTCCAAAAAATTGCAATCACTGAAAATATCCTAAAAAATGGTACGTTATTTTTCATCTTATCTATTTTTGAAATTTACTTTTTTAAAATTCTTCGGGTTCCATGGATCCTGTAAGTTCTTATGTACGGCCGTATGATGATCTTCACAAAGCATTACGCACCACTGCAAATTACTACCTTCCATCTCATTTCTCAACACTTTGTAATCAATGTGATGAAATTCAAGCCTTATTTTCTCATTGCATCCTGGAAACCTACATTTGAAATCATCACGAAAGAGGCACTTTTCGCGTGCCTCTCTGTGATTGTCATTATTAAGTGACTTCAGGTAGTTGCTTTTTCTACCCCTCTTGTGTCGTAGTCTCCCCATCTGTAGAGTTCATTTCTTTTTGAAAATCATTCAATTGATCATCCATACCGCCGGACTCATCTTTTGATTCAATTGTATTGTTTAAAGCTCTACCCCTCAATTTTGAAAGCAACTCAATCATTTCATCGTATGGCTTATCAAAAACCTCCTCCAGGAATTTACTATTGTCATTCATGGCAGTATAGAGGTCCCTGGCTTCTGTCTCGCCGATATCCCGGTGGTGACATAATCTCAATTCACCATCGATAAATGTGTAGAAATAAAATTTTCCATTGTAAGGAATCCGGAAAGTACTGATATTATCCAGGTCAATATCAATAAGGCCTCTTTTCACCTGTTTTGCGAGTGACTCAACTTGATTGTGTGAAGCATTAAGGTTTTCCTGGCATCGCTTCAAATTTTCCTTTGCTTCCTTCAGTTTGGCCTCAGCTTCAGCAACGGCGGTATTTTCTTCCGGGATCATGTTCTCCAGGATGTTATTGTACCGCTTCCGCATTTCGCTTTTTTCAAAGGCATCCATCTTCCTGGATGTCTCCATTTTCATGTTAACGGCTACGACATTACCGCCAACAAACTTAGAGGCATGTTCCAGGCTTTCGAATTCACCAAAACTATCAGGCATAATGGTGTTATGCTCTCTATAATTAAACTCGATGAAATCCGGTCTGTAATCTTTTAAATCATTCATAAATCTTTTTTTTAAATGTAAATAACTAGCGTTCGTATTAAAATAAACTTCCCTGTATAGGAATATTTTTTCTGGTTTCAATTCCGTTTGTTTGCTCTCTTTTTTTCGATGTTTTACTATCGGCATTCTGCCACTGTTTTTCGGATGAATATTCGTTTTTGGAATACTCGTCATACTTTACTTTTTTAGACTTTAATCCAAAATATTGGAGATCCATTTTTTCCCAATCATCCTCACAATTTACTCCTTGGATCAATTCGATTTCACCGCAAGGCTTACAAGCTTCCAGGAAATTTAAAAGCCTATCAAGTTTCCAACGATAAAAAGTCATTCGCCAATTTTTCAAGCTGCATCCAACAACACAGAATCCCTGTACGTAAACGAGACAGTCAAAAATACCTTTGTTGCTTATTCGATAAACTTTAAAGTGCTTATCGTGGGCGGTGTCTATGATTTGTTGATAATTGTTATTCATTAGAATAGAGTTTTTTGAGCTGTTTCGATAGTAAAACGTTTGTTTCCATCATTAAAATACTGCTCATCAATTTCACATCCATAATAATCAAAACCCATTTGATAAGCTGCAATCCTGGAAGATTGGGAACCCATATGAGTATCAAGAATTAAATCACCTTCATTTGCAAATTTATTCAACACCCATCGATAGAGTTTAACCGGTTTTTGTGTGGGATGAAATTTTGTTTCTTTATTTCTACCTCCTGTATTTGATAGTCTATACATTGCTGCAGGTTTATCAAATGATGTCCACGCCATTTCCCATTGTGAAAAATTTTCTTACGGCTGCATTTTATCCCAACAAATTACACATCTAGTAGGTTGTAAATCAAAATAATTTCCACCCCAAATAATTTGATTTTTTGATACTCTAAATAATTCTTCGAAATACTCCTTACTTGGTGGCATTGTGTCCCATTCACAATTGCTTTGATTTAACACCCTATCTTTTAATTTACCACCTCCGCTATTAAGCCTATTTTTCTTAGCTTTTACGGCAGTGGCGTGTCCTGGGTATTGGCCTTTCCCTTTTCTGTTTGGTGCGTGTCCCATTTGCATATTAGTTGCACCTATTCCATAGGGTGGATCTACGATTGCCAAATCAAAAAACTTAGATGGGAATTTACTCATGAACTCCATGTTGTCAATGAGCTCAACTTTTGAAACCGGTGCTTTACTCATCTCCTAATATTTTTCTAAATTCAACTTTTAACTTATTGTCAGTCGCATATTTTAGGGCGTATTTCATGCCATTTGACATGCCATAATCAATATAAAATACGTGCATACTAGCAACGTGCTTCCATGCTAAACCTGCATCAATTCCTAATTGCCTTTCTCCTTCAATATCATCGTTTAATATTCCATCTTGGGTATAAAGCAAATGAGATGCAATTGGAGCCTCGTTTCTATTCAGGCTATCTTTTACGCATTTTCTTGCATACGAAATATTTCTTTCAATATCTCCAGCAAATGGACTTTCTAATATTACTCTTTTCATATGGCTTCAATTATTTATTAATATTAAAATGGCTGGTCTTTCTCGAATCCTGGCTGATTGCCAGTTATATTGCTTTCACTTATCTGAGGCACTTCTATATTTCCATTCATTATTTCCGTTATATCGAACTCTCCGGAATAGATTAGGGTTTTGCAGACATGAAGTAATGGGTAAGCCCTCCATTTATCACCAGCTCCGGCCCCTCCTAATTGAACTTTCAAGTTTTTTAGCTTCCATTCCATTGCAGCCTTCATTATATCGCCTAAATATTTAGGCCTTGTCTGCATTTTCCAATACTTTTGATAGTCATATATGAATTTCTCGCAAGCTTGTTCTTCTATTATCTTTTCCATGCCTATATGCATAACTTTAATTCTTCGTCTGCCGTCTCAGCCACTGGAGTAAAAAGGCGTTCAGTTGCATTCCTTTTGTTACTTTTTGCATCTAAGTTATTTTTAACCTCTTGTTCCCACAAGCATTCAAAATCGCTTGGCGCATTGTACTCACTTATAAATACCTTGTGTCCTTCTTTTGCTTTATCTCTACACCATTGCCAAAAAGGTTCGTGATCAAAATTGTCGGTTTTATATTTAGTTGTGTTTGCGTATGGTGGATCGCAATAAATAACACTATTGTTAGGTATCTGCATTTCCCTATAGTCGCAATGTAAAAATTCAACACCTTTCAGTTTCTTGCTTTGTATCAATACATTTCTAACGCAATCCTTCACATAATCAGTTCCTCTCTTATTCTTAGCCCACACATCCTTAAACTTGCTGCCAAATGTATATTGGAACATAGCAAAGCAATCAACAGGGTTGCTCAAATCGCTTCGCTTTGCCTTGTTGAACATTTCTTCTGTATATTCATTATTGTTTTTAGGTATTTTGTTTGGTTCGTCTCGCACAAAGCAAAGTGCTTTTATTAGGTATTCATTTAGGTCTGCACCTATTCTATCGCCCTCAACTTTATCAATCATATTAGCGCCACCAACAAAAGGCTCTACCCAGGTCATTTCAGGCGTTTTATACTTCATCATTATTGGCAGTATATGCTTTGCGATTCGGTTTTTACTTCCCATGTATTTCATAATATATCTCCTTATTTTTAGATTTTTAGTTTATTAACTTTTGCGATTATTTTCCAAGCAATTACTCAGCAATAGCATTCCATTACCACATGCTTTTACCGTTGTAAATAATCATTTTGCAGATAGATGTCACGCGATTGTAAATGTGTTCGCCATATCTATCTTTAAACTGGCCGGCCGTTATATTTGAGGTGAAAAAAAGTGGTCTATTGTTGTCTGCACAATAATCAACATACTCCGGAAACCTATCTATCTTTCCACGCTCCTTATCAAATACCATATCCTCCCGGCCTACTTCATCAATCAAAAGTATTTTACCATAGTTTTTGTTGCTTAGATCAGTTGCCTTAATGCAATGTGGAACTTTGTTATGAGCTATCAATAAATGAGGAAGAACACCATGAAGGAATAATGTTTTACCACGTCCTGAAGCTCCAATTAAAGCCAAACCATTTCCTTTCGTGTCAATCATCCATGAGGCTAAATTCTTTATTTCTTCAGTTTCGTTGTAATTAATATCGTTTAACCTATCAGAATTAGCATAAATAAAGCCGTTTTTTAAAGTCTTTAGGTTTTCTCGTACATTCTTACCCCAAGCAAGCCGATAGCTGATATTTCGCTTTAAAAACTGCTTATCGTGTTTGTTTAATAACAACGATGTATTATTAAAATTTATTTCCATTCCTCATAGTGTTTTTGTGATTCGACTTTTATTCCCTGTATGGTTCCGGTTTTATTGCGATTAGATTTTATGTGAGCTTTGAATACATTCATATAAGATACTCCGTTGCCATCTTTTTTCCTAAGCTTTAGTAATGAAAGGAAATTTTTACTCCAAAAATTATCAGCTCTTATTTTTTCAACTACATAAATGATCGCTTCTTTTGTCTCTCCGTCTATTTCAATCATTTTTCTGATATCGTCCAGCCATTTATTTTTTTTAACATCAGTATTTGGCCTTACCTCTTTAGGAAAATAATTTATAACCAAATCATAAATTGAATAAATATCAGGTGAAAAGCTTTTGCTTTTTGCAGAAGGTGATTTATCACCCTCTACTTTATCTTTATCCTTATCTTTATCCTTATCTTTATCTTTATAGCTAGAGCTTTGCTTTTGCTTTGCTTTAGCATTGCTAGACTTTTGCTTACCACCCTTAGATCCCGCCATCTGTCTACGTTTGCGCTGCTCTGATAATGTGTCAAATTGCTCATTTAGGAATGAAATTGATATAAAACCTTCCTGATTTTCTTTTTTGATAATCCCTAAATTAATCAACTCTTTTATGTATTCTTCATCACCCCTAAAGCGTTTCTCTAGCATTGCTATAGTTATGCTACAATCCTTAACCCAATAGTAAGCACATACATCAACAAAGAAACCTTTCAAGTGATATCCCTCTAAGCTTATATCTCCATTTTGCCACTCTTGGGCTGTGAATCTAAAATATGGTAATTCTTTTGCCATGTTTAAAAATATTTTACAATAAAGAGAAAAAATAGCTATCAAATATTTGAATAAATATTTATAATCTCTTTTAGTTTATTTTCAATGTGCTCTGGCATTGGCCTAGTGCCATTAATATAATACGATAACAAGACGTTACTAATACCTAATTTCTCAGATACTTTTTTCTTGGTTAATCCAATTGCTTTAATTTCATCGTTGTAATTCATGTGTCAAATATAGTTAATTTTTTTTAAACACTTCAAAAATAGGATGACATTTTTTTTAAAAAACATCATCCTACTATAATCAATCATCATCAACAACCACAAAAATAAAGCTGCCAATCTTCTTGCTTTTCAGCTTCTTCGTTTCGATGTGATTATAAATGGTGCTTTGTGGGATACTCGTTTTGGTTGAATAATCTTTAACGGTCATCAAATTATCAAAAGCACCTTTTTTCTTTTTCTTAGCCATTCCCGTTTACTTTTTGGTCTCCATCTATTTGGAGATTAGTATTGTTTTCTTGTTCGTAGCCAGGGACCTCAAAAATACCCATTTTAAAGAGCTCGTAAACTATCATTGCTTCATGCTTCGAGTCATCAGCTCCCCGGTGTGCTTCCACGTACTCATTATCAGGAAAGAAAAAATCAAAAGCTTCTTCAACCTTTGGCCATTTTGGTTTATTGTATCTTCCAGGTATTTTGCACACTGGAGTAGACAACAACATTGGGCATGGGAGATCATTGATTTTAAGGCCCCGGTCCCGTAAGTAACCGAAATCGAAATTCTTATTGTATGCTGTTACTCCAAGTGGATATTCATCAAGTATGGTCTGTACTTCCTCTTTCACCTGTTCGAACGCCGGCGCTTCCAAAACTTCTTCCAAAGTTAGATCTGAATTCTGGAAGATCCAACCAAATTTCCCGGATGCGTGAGACTCGTCAAGCATTTCCTCCCGGCAAAGTGAATCGTAAATAATATTTACCTCACCATTTTCAAGGTTCAATTCACTGATACCAATCTCTACAATTGATCCACCTTGCTTTAAAAATCCTGTTGTCTCGATGTCTAATACTAAAATTTTCTTCATAATTTCTCTGTGTATTGGATATGTACATATTTGGCCCCATATTTGGCCCTTATTTTTCTTCTGATAGTCTCAATCCTTTTCGGCTTATTAGATGGAAATTTAGTATTAATTAATACCCTTTCTCCGTCTTCTTTAATGATCCAAACCTTATTGATTATGGCTAGCATATGCTTTTACTTTCATGAAGTCTCAAAACTTGGCTAGAATCCTTCATGTTTTTGAAAATAAAATCAGCCGCTTGTTGTTCTGATAGGTGACTGTTTAATGACCCCTTTTCATATGCAAATTCGCCTCTTTTTTGTTTTTCTTCAATAGCTTTAATTGCATAATCAGAATCATGGTTGTGTTCGATGGCAAATAAATCATAGTCCTTTGCCGTTATCCCTTCCAGATGTGCCGTATCTGTGGCGTGAATGGTTTTGTGATCATCTTTGAAAATCCTGTAACCATTGTTAAGTACATCGTGGTAAAGTTTAATCGGTGATATCTGAAATGGCCCATAATCATAAAGCTCTCCAATCTCAAAAACATCTATATTTCTCACGCCTTCCAAAAGTGGCACCATCCATTCACAACATCCTAATCGGATTGAAGGCCTTTCAAATTGAATTTTCTTAATAGTTGAAAGGTTAATGTGATCATTGTGCGAGTGCGTTAACAATATTATTTGAAGATCGTTAACATATGGCTCAAGTAAAGAGAATGGAACGCCACAATCTACCAAAATAGATCCGTGATAAATTACGGCGTTTCCATGGCTCCCGGTGCTGATAACCTTATACATTAGATCTGGATTGTTTTTGGTTCAGCTGCTTTTTCTTCGTTGCCTTTCAGCTCCTGTTGGTTCACAACCTCAGCCTCCTCGAAACTTCTTGGACCTGTAGCTGATTCCTGCTCTGAGTTATCCAACTCCATGGCTTTGGTCATTTCAGTGGTCATAACTCCCCAAGTTCCAAGTAATGATTTGATCACTGTTTTAAGCGCCATTTTTGGACGTGCATCCGGATCACTCCATTTGCTTATCTTCTTCCCGTATTTCTTGTCAGATTTATACATTTGAGAGAATCGAACTGCATGCGCTTCGATTTCTGCTTCAGTCATGTAGATAGAAGCCTGGAATCCGGTTTTTAATTTCAGGTAAGCCAAATAACCAACAACCTTATTTTCTGGTTGCTCACCAATGAAATTGATTTCCCCGGTTATTTTATTACGCTTCATTTCACCATCCCGAATCTCGCATGCATTCAAAAATTCATACTGTCCGGTCCTGATTGCAAGCTGAATTAAGCCTTTGTACCCGATTTGAAAGGAAGGAATCCCTTTATATGGGATCACGTAAGCAAACCCTAAATTCTTATTCAAAGGCAAATTTAATGATGTGGCATTCATTGCACATTTCATCAATGTACCAGGGTCGCATTCAGCAAGCTTTGAATCACCATCAACCATAGCGATAAGATTACTTACAAACTCACCTCTTTTATCCTTCAAATTTGCCTCAAGGAATTTCTGAGTTTGAGGAAAATTAAGGTAATTGCCCACTGATATAGGCTTCTTTGCAACTTGATTGTTTTGAGTCATTTCTATAAATTTTCGTAGTTAATACCGTTCTCTCTCATGTATTGTCCCAATGCTTTCAATTGTGGCATAGTCCCTTTTACTTTAAAAGATGCCTGAACAATCTCAGGGGCCTTTTCTTCTTTGGCCGGGGCCTGTAATGTTGGTGCTGTCACTTTCGGAGCCGGTGGAGCATCTGGGCCTACTGCCTGCTCAACTTTTGGAGCTGATAGTTTTTCGGCTTCCGCTTTCTTCCTGGCTTCTTCCGCTCTAAAATCAGCTATTTTCCGCTTAGCCTCACCAAGTTTAGTATTAAATTCGAATGATTCCAGGTCTTTTACCTTCTCCCACATGATAAAAATATCATCATTGAAAGCGTACGCCTTGGTCATTTCATCAAAAGTAAGACCTGCAGAAAGAATAAGCCTTTTTCGCTTTTCGTATTTCTCTTTCTTTTGGCGTTCGATTTCAGCCGCTTCAGCTGCTTTCCTATCAATAACACTTTTGATCGATTTCGAAGCATTCAAGCTTTTTTTGTAATCAACCAAAATCTCAACCTTATGCTCTTGACTGTTAATCAGCGCAAGATCATCCTGTACTTTTTCGATGAACACATTGCATTGTTCCTTTAATTTCTTCTCGGAAACTGAAAGATTGATAACTAATCCAAGTTGATCAAAGTTAACAAAGTCAATCTGTTCAGATTGGCAAAGCTCCATAAAATAAGCCTGAATTTTATCGGATTTATCCTTTTTGATTTTGATCTCAACGGTTGAAATCTTATCACCAAGATCTTTAACAGCCTTTGTATACCTTTCTGATATCTCAGTTTTGTAAATGGCTTCAAATTCCTGATAAGGCAATGCAACGGCACCCTTAACAGCTTTCCTTTGTGCTTCAAAAGCTGCTAATTCCTTATTCAAATCAGCCCGTAGAGTCTTGAGCGTTTTAACTGTGTCATTGGTGGCAACCTGGCCCTCAATGTTTAGATCATCCAGCCGCTTCTTTACACTTGCCCCAACCTTATGGAGTTCATGAGTGATTACTGGCGCTTGCTTTAATTCGATTACTGTTTTTTCCATTTTTGTAAAATTTTACAAAGTTTAGAGATAAAAAAGTCCCTTATGGGAATACTGTAAAAGTAGTGTGAGTTTTTTGGATGTGCAAATATTTTTTAGAAAATTTTACAAGAATTTTAAAAGAAGAAAGGATGACCGGGCCAACAATCATCCTTTTATATGAAATTAATCAATAATTAAAGCGTTACAAATATATGAATTATTTTCCGATATGCTTACCGCCTCCTACTTTTAAATTTGGTAGTATGAATTCGAACATCTTCTTTAGAAAATTCAATATGCTATTATCCTTTTCAGAAGGTGTAAGCCTTACGATAACCTCAGCAAATCCAAATAGCCCAAAAATTACAACTTCCCAATTTAAAATAATTAGGTCCCATAATGAAGGGGGATTATCGATTTCAGATCCTACGATCTGATCAACTGCCGCCTCGTTCGCTGGCATTGCATCTTCAATGCTAATTGTTATTGCGCCTCCAGGATCTGAGGCGATTGTTTCAGGCTGAATGGCGTCCAGGCTAAAAGCGAAGCCCATTAACAGCAACAGTAAAGAAATAATGTTTTTCATGACTAACTTTCGTTTTTTTGTTTACGTTTAAGAAATCCAAATATACCGCGTTTTTTCTTAACGGTCAAATTGTTATCAAAATCGGCCTTTCCCTGGCCTTTTACTTTCTGCTTGGCAATTCTAAAGGTATTCCGGTCCGGGGCAATGTTTGCACCTATTAATACGCCTCCTATCAATCCTATTATGATTCCAATTAAAAAATTGCTCATAAAACGTATTTTTTATAATTTCTAATAAACTCCTCCTCAGTCCCTCTTCCCTCCGGAGTATTGTAGAATTTTTTCCAATATTTCGCATAACCACTTAAATTATTTGGCAGTGGCTCACGTCTCCTGAAATATTGCACACGCGCCATTATAATTGCAAATTTCAGATTCCAAATCATTTCATCAGCCTCTAATTCCATACAGAAAGACCGGACTTTTTCAAATAATTCAGGCTTATATCTGAGATAATTGTGGATTATATCCTTAAAAGTTGCCGGCTCCATCTGGAAAACTCCCACGGCAGGACCACTTTTTAATTGCTTAAGATATGTTCCAAACCCGCTTTCTTGCGCAGCTGTACCCATTAAAAGATTTACTGCATCTTCTGAGTATAGCCCGGCCTCTTCCAGAGTATCAGATATTAGTTCTCTGAATTGACATTTATTAAAGCTCATTTTAATAGATATTTTACTGCAATTTGACTAACAATTACTGCTATTGATACGTAAGCCCCTATCCTGGCTTCAAGTTTTGATAACCTTTTGTCTAATTTTGAAATCTCTTTATAGACTTGTTCAAATTTTTCTGTTATCCACCTATCACTTTCATTCATTATTTCGTATTTTAATTCTAATATTTCTTTTCTTATGTGTAGGACTTTTCTGTAATTATAAAGATAAACTCCATAAGCAGCAACTAAGGGAATGATGTACTCCATTTTTTATTACCGTAATACATTAATAATATAGTAACATTAATGAAAATTAATTGCATTACTGTAGCAGAATGATTACTAATCTTACACAAGAAATTCGAATCCCATCTAAACAACATATCACACTCTTGTAACATCTCAAAAACATTCCATACCAATATCCCCAAATAAATACCTTTTGAATGAATGTTTTTAGTAGATCTGAATAGAATTATAGCTGGCAACAATGATGTATAACCAAATTGATTGAAGAATGAATAAAGTATATCACCTAGTGTATAAGTGTATCCTTTTACGAATAACCAGTCAATTTGAACAAATGGCAAATAAGTTAGTTCTGATATATTTAAAAACAGAACTAACATCAATGCCATTATATTTTCTTTAATAAACCTCATGTTAGTGATGAGTTGGAGGCGGCTTTATAGGCTCTTCATCTTCTGGAGGAGGAGTGCCACCACCACATTTAAAAACATTAAATTTAACTTTTTCTAATCTGTCAAACACTTTCATTTTCCTTTGTTTTAATGATTATTAATAATTTACCCTACTTCAAAGATAATGATTTTATTTTTATTGTTCAATTATCGCATTGTGCCGCCGTCTGTAGTCCCTCCTTCTTCAGTAGGAACTCCAACCAACTCAGGTGTAGCCATTGCCCAATAGTTAAAGTAGCCTCCTTCTTTTATTCTTTGATATAGATGTAATTCTACATCATCCGCATTTGGCATCCCCGTTTTTTCCCATTGCGGATCTGATTTATCTGACATGTCAAATGGAAAAAATGGTATTTCAGGCTCCTCTGTAGATGGAAATAATGGCCTTAGATCATCTATATATTTCAACACATTACCATCAGCACCTTTTAGGGAATAAGCGAATTGAACGCGCTTATAATCCCATTGGTCAATTGTTTTTTTAGTCCGTACGTAATTGCCGTCATGATCCTTTTCGGTAAACCAGTCGATAACTTCAGATACTATTAAAGATAAGGCCCCTTGAAAACCGGCTTTAAAATTATCATGGCTTTTGATTTTTGTAAATTCTGAATGTTTCATTGTTATTTTTTTTATTGTATTCTATTCTACGTTGTAAAATCTAAAATCATCTATAACACCTAAGAAATCGGTTCCACCTACGGAATTAGAGAATTTAAGATTGTCAACAGAACCAATCCCAGCACTTACATCTCCAATGGCAGACGTTACAGAAATTCCAGTATCTTGAATGGTATCTAATTTTACAATAAATTTATCAGTAGTGGCTAATTGTGAATTGTCGAAATACACTTCTAAAAAATGCCACGTGTTTAATGATGCAGATAATCCATCCACGACAAGCCTGTGGTCGTTACTAGCATCAATTCTAACTCTTAATCCGAACTGTCCTCCTAGGCCAGAATTGATAGATGCTTGAATATACCCGCCTGATGAATTGTTCACAAACCATATAATACCTAACTGCGTACTTGTATTATAAAACCATCCAGAAAATTTAAAACTATCAGCATTTAAAAGTGAAATCGGGCCGGGAACATCTACAGTTTGGCGGGTGTTTAAGTCGAATGCGCTTAATGGGTTTCCATCCCTATCATTTACAAATACTCCAGATGCTGGGTTCGCATCATATCCATTGCCTGAAGTATCTAAAAAATTATTATTAAAAAGATACTCCGCTATCACAGTCTCAATTAACCCTTTCTCTTGACCTTTCATAACGTGATTTCTCCCTATCATACTGCCGGCTGTTGAGTGAATAACGCTAAATAAGTAGTACCTACTTTCCTTATTGATATTTCAAAAATACCATTTCCAGGAGGTGTCCAAACTAAACTGGACCAATTGGTATCAGGTGAAACAGTGACGACTGGAAAGGTGATAGGAGCAAGATTAGTAATATTCACAAGAAAATCTGTGAATTCGGCACTTGCAGTTTGAGAATAAACTACTGTAACAGCAGCAGATACTGGAACGATATTATTGCTTACAAGCTCATTCTTATTGTTCCAATCCAGAGTTAATGTATTAGGTACCCCTGGAACTACCGCTAATGCGCTCCGCTGCCTTGTTATATCGCCAATTATTTGCCAATCTCCTGCAATAAGTTCGGCATCAAAATCAGTCGAATTATATGTAGGATTAGCTTGGCCACGTACAGCAACGAGAGAATAAAGCTTATCCTTATTTCCATCTGAAACATCTTCTTTAACAACAAGTGTCGGATCAATGGTAAATAATCCAGGTGCATACCTTCCGGTTCCATTGGATGCAGATTTCTCAATCTTCTCCCAAAATGCACTACCCTCTGCTGGCGTATTACCTATGTTATGATCTACTCCATTAGTTACAAGACTTTGCCAAAAATCACCAAATGCAAATACAATTTCACCATTATTATAATTTAGTGTTGCAATCCACGTAATATTATCTGGATCGGTTTCGTTACCTGACGAAAGAACTTTTGATGCATCAACTTGATAAGTTACACCATCAATTTCAACAACAAATAAAGCCGTCTGAGGTAATTGCCCTTGAACAGAGTTATTTAATTGCGAAATCTTTTTTATTATTAATGTCTGTTCAGCCATAACTATTCAAATATACCTATTACTACATTATTACCATCTCCAAGAACAGTATCGCTAGATGAAACTATTCCTGCCGCTGTGGTTTTCACAACTGTATTGACCGCCTGTAATGTCAAGATTGTATCTACAAAAGGATTTCTTTCGTCTGTCTTGTTTTCACTCTCTTGTTCCTCTTCAGACACACGGAATTGTTCACCATTTACAATTATAGTTTTGTGACTTGCTGCAAAACCTATTTTTTCATCAATAAAATCAGGAAATCTACCTTCCAGTTGGATTGTCCTGGCGTTTATTTGCTTTATCAAGACTACATTTCCGGTGTCAGTTCTGAAAGTTGTCTTTTCTCTCGTTGCTCCGTATGCGAAAAACCTACTTTTAAGCCTTAATTTATGAACTATTCCGGTTGTTGGTATTATATCTCCAATTACACTGTTGTCTGTATCTTGATACTCTAAAAGAATAGAATCTTTCCATTCGTCAGAAATGCAAATATCTTCCGATCTCCATTTTTTAGGATCATAATTAGGATCCACATCAGTAGCATCTACATCGATATAGTAACGCCCTTTTATTAATGAATCAAATGTTGCATTGAATTCATATATGTCCCATGGCTCCAGGTCGTAATTACTATCTAATGTTATTGGCCTTACTTCTGCTCCGTATGGGTAAATAACATCAACAACAAGTACATCCTTGTTTATTGATTTGTCGTAAACTACATCAGAAACTATGTATGTTCCTGCTAATGTGCCGGCATTAACTCCGCTTATTGTAATTTGCAAGCCTGCTATCATCCAGGTTTCAGGTAGGCTTATTTCTGAACCATCAAAATAAATGAATGTTTGATTTGCTTCGGTTCCGGCTTTCATATTTGCGGAACGTTGGTCATTAAGGCCAATGTTTGAAATCTGTTTTGTTACTGTGTAATCTTTAACCTCAACGCCTTGTAAGTCTTTTAGTTTTGCAACAATATCACGGTATGATGATCGTATTTGAGTTGTTACACTCTCATCACTCTCATAAATCTGAACTACATCAAAATATTGAAGATTGGTAAATACTCTCTTCCTCCATAGTGAATCATATGTACTAGAAAGCGAATTATTAACACAACGAATAGCATTTACTTTTGATATTTCGAAGAAAGGATCCGGCCTTTCCTCTAAAATCTCTTCAATTGTAAATGGTTCAGTTTTTATACACCCGTAGTTATCCCTTACATACGCCGTATATGATTGTGCTGCTAATCCTGTAAATAAATTGCTTGAAGAATATCCAATACCATTAATGCTATATTCGAGTATTGGGTTTATGCTTCCAGACGGATTTATTGAGGCTTGTATAGTTGCGGTCCCACCTCCTAATTGGTTGATGGTATCTACGCTATCTATTTCAAATAGTCCTAATTTGGATACAATAATAGTATCAAAATCGCCATTGTTATCTGTTATTGTTATTGACTGATCACCTGCCGTATATCTTAGTAGATCAACCCACAAATCGCCTTCAGTTGGAGCTATCTTACTTGCGGCTCCACTGATTGTATACGGTGCAACACCATTGATTACTGAAAAAGTGAATTTTGCATGAGTACAAACTGGCTCTGCATCTGCCTGGCTTAATGCCTCTCCTGTTATTTCAAATTCAGGAACTGGCGGCACTTCAGGAGTTACAGTAACATCAATATCCACCGGAATAGTTGAGTCTCCAAGATTAAATAAATAACCGTATTCAGTGAAATCTATTATAACATCATTAACATCTAAATAAACATCTATAGGAAATAATTGTAATCCACCTTGTTTATAATCAAGTGTTAAAGCTGTTTCCAATTCAAAGATATCATCAATTCTAGATCCACCACACCCCCATTCTCCAGCTGATGATCTTGAATATTTTCTTGTTTCCGCAATGTCTCCAATTAAATTACCTGTTATAGCTAATGCAAATAGCGCATCGTCAGCAGGTTGATCACTATCAATTCTGATTCTTATTTGAAGAAAATTGGCCATAGTTACCTATTTGTGCGTTTTAATAGCAGCTTAATCTCATCTTCACTTAAACTGTATTCGACTTTTTCTGCGTATCCAAAGTTACGAACTTCCGCGCCGTTATCAAAAGTAGTGAATTCAAATAATGAATCAGGATCATCTTGAATGGTTTTCCATTGATCCTGATCAACAACAGCATCAAGCTCGTAAAGATCATCTACAAATAAAGGTGTTTTTAAATTTGCAGGATCATCTAAACCATCAATTGTTATAGCTATGTCCGAAGACTCTGTAATCAATGGGCCTCCTGTTTTTTGAGAAACTAAATCAAAATTGTTTGCTCCCTTTGAATAAGTCAATGATAATCCTCTTTTCTTCAGGTATGCGGCGGTGTAAATATTAGACCAGTTGCGAAGTATTCTACCCGGTGAAATATCCAAATTAAAAGCGCTTTCTGGCTGAAGTATTCCAGTTACAGAATCATATCCATCAACTGTCTGGCCTCCTTTACTTACAAATGTCCCATCTAATAATTGTCTGCATGCTATAATAAAATTGTCATTGTCATACCTTGTATCCTCAGTTGATGTAAAACTTGCCTGTTTTCTTCGCGCGAATTCAATCCCGTAATCATCAGCCCTGAGTTTCTTCGATACAATATCAAGCTTTTCCCCGGATGATCGTATTGGAGCCCCAAAAACAAACTTACCATTAAAAGAATCTAATCCATTAACTTCTTCATATGATTGATCTTTGTAACCAACTTCTATATTTGAAATGGCCAATTTGGGTTCGGCTTTCAATCTTACATTTTTAACATTTGTCAATTTTATAATTTTACCCGGGTTGTAAAATTCCTCAATAGGCTCCATTACAAAAGTTGGCTGGCCATCTAATATTTTAACACCACATCCAAGATTAAATATTTTAACTAATGAATCAACAAGATCCATGAATTTTATATTTATAGGATTTAAAGAGTACTCGAAGCTTCTGATCATTTTACCATTTAGAATGCCAAATAATGCGCCCTCTCCTATTTCGGTATAAATATTCTCAGGTCCTCTTTGATCGTTTAACTCACTATCTGGACGCCCAAAAAAGCGGCTGAAAAATGGATTTTCTAACCCAGTTATTATTTGTAGTGACCTCGTTAACGCTTCGTGAATAAAAATAATATCAGAATTAGTGGCGGCGAAATTATCAACAGTATCATAGCTAAATGAAAAATCAGGAAATAAAGTACCATTTATTGTTAGGATTTGATCTGACTCCCAATATAAACCTAAAGATTCACCTTGTAACACTGGAATGTCATCATTGTAAGTGATTACTATATTGTCCTCAATAGCACCATCTCCGGATCCTAATACTATATTTTCTTTCAAAACTAAATCAGAATCGTATTTTTTTATTATTAAAGAGTAAGTCCTGGAACCAATATTATCAGATACTACTCCACCAACTCTAAAATCCACATTTCTTAGAACTTTATCTTTTTCTGCTCTTAAATAAAACAACGCATCAGCAGGAGGGTTGTTATCTGGAGTCCCTGTTGATGTAGCAACAACTTGCTTTGAGTCTTCATCACTATTTTTGAAAAGCTCCATAAACGGGAAAGAATCATTTCCAAAAAATCCAATAAAAAACAAGCCTCCTTTTAATCCATATTGAGTTTCTAAAAATAATTTACGATCACGTATTTCAACTCTATTTGTTTCATTTTCAAAAGGCTGTATTTCTTCATTATCGAATGAAGTCAACCTATTTAGATTCATGTCAATATTTTCCCGGCTCCTAATCTTCTCCTCAAATGAATCATCCAGGAACTTTAAGTTTACATCATTCTCACCAATATCATAGGATCCGTAATCAGCTGCAAAAACTCCAATTGATTTAAAGCTCGAATCATGCCCGGATTGGTTACCGACCTGAATCTCCATGGTCTGCTCAGCATCAATACCGTATTTCGTTTTAGTATCCCTGATTATCTTCCGGCCATTTTCAACAAATACAAAGCTTTGATTGGTAAACTTCCTGAATAAGCCACGGTA
>Ga0193952_1000062_pt1 | contig 45688 bp, 43 predicted proteins | sample BB_3_MG_FD_140368 | JGI IMG/M metagenome (GOLD analysis project Ga0193952, IMG submission 140368) | Microbial mat bacterial communities from the Broadkill River, Lewes, Delaware, United States - BB_3_MG | ecosystem: Environmental > Aquatic > Freshwater > River > Microbial mats | place: USA... | reverse complement strand
CTATAGTATTTCAAGTAAAGAGGCAAATTTATTTTTTGCTGAAAAATTTAATGTATTATCACTTATAACACATTTTTCTACCTCTGTATTTGGTCAAAATGATTATGCTTTACGAGTCCCTTTTGTGTTGTTTTATGTAGGAAGTACAATCCTCCTGTATTTACTCACAGCTGATTATTTTCGTTTACAACGAGATAGGCTCATTAGTATACTTATTTTTATGCTTTTACCAGGGGTGAACAGTGCTGCATTATTGGTAAATGAATCAATCATAGTGATTTTTGGTACACTTTTGTATCTTTATCTCTATACAATAAAAAAGAAAGAATATTATATTTTATTGGTTCTTTTTGTATTTATAGATAACTCTTTTGCTATTTTATTTTTGGCTTTATTTTTTTACTCTTTACGAAAAAAAGATACTACTTTATTGGCTGTGTCCATTACACTGTTTGTTTTGTCCATGACTATTTATGGATTTGATCTACACGGTAGTCCAAAGGGATATTTGTTGGATACCTTTGCAATATATGCTACGATCTTTTCCCCTGTACTTTTTTTGTACTTTTTTTATGCACTCTATCGTATAGGGATAAAATGGGAAAAAGATTTGTACTGGTATATCTCTATGACTGCACTTGGTTTGTCTTTGTTATTTTCTTTACGACAAAAGATTGCAATAGATGATTTTGCACCTTTTGTTGTGATTGCTATACCTTTGATGGTTCGTCTTTTTATCCACAGTTTACGGGTACGATTAAAACAATTTCGGACTATGCAGTATATTATATTGCGAGTTACTCTAGGTATTTTAATAGTGAGTTTTTTGGTTTTTACCTGTAATAAAAGTTTTTATTTATATATAAAAGATCCTTCAACACATGTAGCACATGAACATTATATAGCAAAAGAGTTAGCTTTAGAATTACAAAAATTAAATATAAATGCAGTGACATCATCAAATAAGAAATTAACAAATAGATTAAAATTTTACGGTATAGGTTATGATAAAAATATAGTATTAAGTGAAAATAAATTGGATTTGAAAGAGCAAGAATTGGATATTAAATTTCGATATGTAATAATTAAAAAGTTTTATGTATTAGATCTTAATAACTTTAAATTAGATATAAATGCAAATCTTCAATTTTAGCGCATAATTATACTTAAGTGATTGGAGATACTTTATCTCGAAGTGATTTTCTGTTACAATTATGATATGAAAAATATACTAAAAATTGTGTTCATCTTTTTGTTGTCTGTTCACTTATATGCAAATAAAAACCTAGAAAAACTTTCATTACAATTAGATTGGAAATATCAGTTTCAGCATGCTGGTTTTATTATGGCGAAAGAGAAAGGTTTTTATGAGGAAGTTGGGATTGATCTTACCCTTTTAGAGTATGAAAATGGTATAGATATAGAAGATGCTGTATTATCTAAAAAAGTAGATTTTGGTATATCTAATACTCCTGTAATGATCAAAGAAAGAGTATTACAACCTACAGTTATATTAGCCACATACTTTCATCATTCCCCTTTGGTTTTTGCAACACAAGTCGATATAACAAAACCAGAACAATTAAATGGTAAAAAAATTATGGCTACAAAGTATGAGTATTATCAAAGTTCACTCTCTTTACTTATGAATCATTTTCTTATAGGGGGAACATATATTCCTCATAGTTTTGGTATAGAAGAGTTTAAAAATAAAGAGGTAGATGCTTTGAGTATTTTTAGATCAAATGAAATTTATGAACTTGATAAACAAAAAGTACCTTATAATATTATTGATCCTTATGATTATGGTTTTATAGCACATGCCATGAATCTTTTTAGTTCTTATGAATTTACAAAAAATAATACTCAAAAAATCAAAGATTTTTTACAAATGAGTAAAAAAGGGTGGCAATATGCACTCGATCATAGCGATGAAACTATACAAATAATTCACAATAAATATAACACAAATAAATCAATAAAAGAGTTAACATATGAATCAAAAATAATTAAAAAATTAATGCTTTTAGATGAGTATGAAATTGGAGAGGTAAGTACAGAACTACTAAAAAGAGTCTATACTCAACTCTCAAGAACAAGTAAACTTTTGGTAAACCAAAGAAGTAAAATTATTATATTTGATGATATTTTACAAGGAAGAGATGAGACAGAACTCTTTTTTACACAAGAAGAAAATGATTATCTAGCTAAAAAAGGTATAATAAAACTTTGTGTAGAGCCTGGATGGATGCCATTTGAGGGTATTGTGGATGGTAAATATGTTGGGATGATAGCTGAATATTTCGATATTATCAAAGAAAAATCAAATTTAAATATCAAAATATACCCTACTAAAACTTGGTTAGAGAGCTTAGATAGCATAAAACAAAAGAGATGTGATATTATAGGTTCTGCTGTCCCAACAGTAAATCGTTTGGAGTACATGAATTTTACAGATGCTTATATGCAATCTCCTCTTGTTTTGATTACGGATATAAAACGATCATTCGTGAGCGATATAGCAGAGATACAAGATCAAAAAATAGGTATAGTGAAAGGATATGCTTCTTTAGAGACTTTAAAAGAGAAATATCCTCATATGAATATAGTTGAAGTAACGAGTATTATGGATGGTTTAAAAAAGGTAGAGTGTGGTGAATTGTATGGATATATTGACAATTTAAGTGTAACAGCTTCAAATATACAAACAGAATTTTATGGGATATTAAAAGTTTCTGCACGGTTAAATATAAATGATGAATTTACAATAGGATCTAGAAAAGATGAACCACTACTCAATGATATTTTTCAAAAAGTGATTGAAAGTATCGATAATTCAGAGGTACGAGCTATTGTTAATCGTTGGATAACAGTAAAAGAGAGTGTTACTACAGATTACATATTTTTAGGGAAAATATTTACTGCTATTTTTATAGGATTTGTTCTTATTGGTATGTATAGTTATCACCTAAGAAAGAACAATCAGAAACTAGAGCGACTATCTAGGCAAGATGCTTTAACAATGGTGGGAAATAGATTAAAATTAAATGAAGTTTTAGAATACAATTATCAACAGAGTCAAAGATATAAAAATGAATTTGGTCTTATTTTATTGGACATAGATAATTTTAAAAATATAAATGATACCTATGGACATCTTTTTGGAGATGAAGTTTTGAAAAAATTTGCAAATATTCTTATCAATAATATCCGTAAAACAGATACTCTTGGTAGATGGGGTGGGGAAGAATTTTTAATCATATGTCCAAATATTACTGCAGAAAATTTACAAAATGTAGCAGAAAACCTACGCAAAAGTATAGAAAATGATCCTTTTCTTCATGAAAAGAAAATAACAGCAAGTTTTGGATTGAGTTTATTTGATGACAAACAAAATTTAGAAGAGATAATAGATAGAGCAGATAAAAATCTCTATAAAGCAAAAAGTACTGGTAAAAATAGAGTTTGTATAGATTGATTTGTAAAAAACTTCATCTTAAAGATGAAGTTTTTTTAAATATAATTTATAAATTATATTTATGAACAGTGACCACCACCACAACATCCACCATCATCTGCTTTTTTGGCTTCTTGTGCAGCTTTGTGTGCTTGCCCTTCTGTACTACATGCACTTACACCAGCAGGCATATTTGGCTGAATAGATTCATTACCTATAGAACCTTCTTCATTTGATTTTGTTATATTTTCCCATAACATCTCAGCTGCTTTGAGGTATCTCTTTCCACTTGCACTATCAGGATAAAAATATACGACAGGTTTCCCCTCATCACCACCAACTCTAATAGATGGTTCGATAGGAATGTTTGCAATCACTTGTGTTTTATATTCTTTTGCTAATTCATCACATGTACCTTTTCCAAATATATCACTCTCTGTTTCACAATTTGGACAGATAAATCCAGACATATTTTCTACTATTCCAGCTACTGGAATATGGAGTTTTGTAAACATATCCAAAGATCGTTTGCTATCATCAAGTGCTACTTGTTGAGGAGTTGTGACATTTACTCCAGCTGCAACTGGTACACTTTGAGCAAGGGTCATTTGTGCATCACCAGTCCCTGGTGGCATATCTATAACGAGTACATCCAATTCACCCCAAGCGATATCTTGTAGTAATTGGGTAATAGCCTTCATAACCATAGCCCCTCTCCACATCAAAGCTTGACCAGAATCAATGAGCGATCCCATAGACATCATTTCGATCCCATAGACATTAAAAGGGATAACTTTTTTCCCAATTATTTCAGGTTTTTCATCAGACATTCCAACCATACGAGGTATATTTGGTCCATAAATATCAGCATCTAAAAGACCTACTTTTTTCCCTTGCATAGCAAGTGCAACTGCTAAATTTACTGATGTAGTTGATTTCCCAACTCCACCTTTTCCACTACTTACCATCACAAAATTTTTCACTTGAGGAGCGATATTTTTGCCACTTTGAGAGTTACTTTGTTGTTTTGGAGCGACAGGTTTTTTGATAATTACTTGAATAGTATCTAATCCTAGCGTTTTGAGTTCTTTTGTTATATCAGCTTTGATAGATGTTTCTACTTCAGGTGCTGTTGATGTAATATCGACAGTTACTGTTACATCGTTCCCATTAAGATCGACATCTTTTACAAATCCAAAATCTACAATAGATTTACTAAATCCAGGATAGATAACAGATTTTAATTGTTCATTAATATCAGCAATAGTTGCCATGATTTTCCTTTTATTTTAATATGAGTGTATAATATTCTAAATAAGATAAATTTACTCTTATTTAGAATAACTTCTTTCAAAATTATATTAGGAGCTAATTTTTTTCAAGTTCTGGATGATTTGATACTATCTCTCTTGTAATTTTGTACGAACAAAATTTTGGTCCACACATACTACAAAATTCTGCTTCTTTAAATACCTCTTGAGGAAGTGTTTCATCATGGTATTCTTTGGCTCTATCACCATCAAGTGCAAGTTCAAATTGTTTATTCCAGTCAAAGTTATATCTAGCATCAGACATCTCATCATCCACATCTCTTGCATTTTTTCGTCCTCTTGCTATATCTGCTGCATGAGCTGCTATTTTATAAGCGATGATTCCTTCACGCACATCAGCCGCATTTGGTAAACCTAAATGCTCTTTTGGAGTTACATAACACAGCATACTACATCCATGCCATCCACCAACGGCTGCTCCAATAGCAGATGAGATATGATCGTATCCAGCAGCAATATCAGTCACTAATGGTCCCAAGATATAAAAAGGAGCTTCGTGACAATATTCTCTTTCTAGTTTCATATTTCGCTCGATCTCATTGATAGGTACATGTCCTGGACCTTCAATCATCACCTGCACATCTTTTTCCCAAGCTTTGAGCGTGAGTTCACCCAAAACTTTTAACTCATTTAATTGAGCAGGATCAGAAGCATCTGCTAAACAACCTGGTCGTAAACTATCCCCCAAAGATAAAGAGACATCATATTTAGCACAAATATCCAAAATATCATCAAACGCTTCATAAAAAGGGTTTTCTTTATGGTAGTGCATCATCCAAGAAGCCATAAGTGAACCACCTCTTGATACAATACCCATTTTTCTTTGAGCAATTAAAGGCATATTTTCAAGTAAAAAACCAGCATGGATAGTAAAGTAACTTACCCCTTGTTTTGCTTGTTTTTCCAAGGTTTGTAACATCACTTCGATATTTAAATTATTGATGTCATTTCCACAGTCATGAATGATTTGATAGATAGGAACAGTTCCAATAGGAACAGTTGAGTGTTTGATAACTGCTTCTCTAATAGCATCCAAATCACCACCTGTTGAAAGATCCATGATAGTATCCGCACCATATTTTAAACAGACATCTACTTTGTCTATCTCACCTTGAATATCAGATGCTAACGCAGATGAACCAATATTTGCATTGATTTTACATAAACTTGCTATTCCTATTGCCATTGGTTTTTGATTGATATGATTGATGTTTGAAGGGATAATTAATCGCCCTTTCTCAATCTCACTTCGTATGAGTTCTGGATCTAAGTTTTCAACTTCTGCAACATATTGCATCTCTTCAGTTATACGACCTTGTTTCGCATAATACATTTGAGTTCTTACTGTATCATCTTTATATTTATCTAGCCAATCTCTCATAATATATAATTCCTATAATTTAAATTTATTTATAACGATTATATCTAAGTTTCATTTACTTTTTCTTATAGAAGGTACTTAATAAATTGAAGTAAAAGAGAATATTTTAATCTCTATTCAATTTATTATGTAGAGATTTAATAATAAGAAAAGGTGAAAAAAAATCACCTTTTTTGTACTCTTAAAAAGAGCTATTTGCTACAATGTGCAGCTTTAAACATACCAAATTTATTTTTGGTACCACTTTTATCTTTCTTTTTAGAATAACCAGTTACTACAGGATTACACTCATCAATCCAGCTATACAGATCATAAACTTTTACTTGTTTAAATCCCATTTTTCTAAATGTTTGAGCTTCGATTGATGCTCTTGATGCAGAGTTACAAATCACAATTAATTTATCTTTGATAAACTTATCATTGTCATCTAGTACAATATTTTCGAGTGCTTTTTCTGGTGATTGTCGACCTATACGAAAACTACCTTTGATACTTGCTGCTGCCCATTCTTCTTTTTTTCGAACATCTACAACAGCCCAATCTTTTGAATTTAACGCTTTTTTAACCTCTTCTAAAGTGGCATAATTTCCTGCTTTTTTTTCTTGAGTTCTTATCTCTTTTGCTAATTGTTTATAAGGTATAAAATCAGATGCAGTTGCTGCAGTTGCGAATAGTGTTGTTGCTAACAATAAATTTGTAAATTTCATAATATAATCTCCTGTATTTTAGTTGAGATTAGTATAACTTATAATGCTTAATAAATAATTAATATACCCAACTAAAAAAGTATAGATAACAAAAAGGGGAAAGTGTGTAATACTTTCCCCTTTTTTAAAATAGATTATAATTAAATATTATAGAGCATCTTCATGTGAAGCTAAATATTCAGCAACACCTTCAGTTGAAGCTTTCATACCATCATCACCTTTTACCCAACCAGCTGGACACACTTCACCAAACTCGTTTGTAAATAACATAGTATCAACCATTCTGATCATCTCATCAATATTTCTACCAAGTGGTAAATCATTGATAACTGCATGTCTGATTGTACCATCCGCATCGATTAAAAATGATCCTCTTAATGCAACAGCATCGTCAAGTAATACATCATAAGCTCTAGCAATATCTTTAGTTAAATCTGCAACTAAAGGCATAGCAACTCTTCCGATACCACCTTGATTTACTGGAGTTTCTCTCCAAGCAAAGTGAGAAAATTGTGAATCAACAGAAACACCAATAACATTAACACCTCTCTCTTTAAAATCAGCTACTCTTTTAGAGAATGCAATGATTTCTGAAGGACATACAAAAGTAAAATCTAATGGATAAAAGAAAAGTACTGTTCCTTTTTCACCATAATTTTCTGATAATTTGAAATCTTCTACGATTTGACCGTCTGCTAATACAGTTGTTGCTGTAAAATCTGGAGCTTGTTTTGTTACTAACATATAATAATTCCTTGTATAATTTTAAGATGAAGAATTTTAACATAAAATTATTAAGTTTTCAAAATATTAAATAATAAACATTTTCTTTTAAGCTCTAGTTAATAATAAGATTTATTCAATGATAATTTTTATTTACAAAATTAACAACACTCTTGTTCACATTTTTCTAAAGCATGGATCGCTTCCTCATCATCTGCATCTTCAAACATCTCAATAATATAAAATGAGTTTGAACACACAAGATATAAAAGCTCCTCTTTGGTATCATCTTTAGCATCTCTTGAATAATATGCTTTTGGAATTTTTGGTATAAATCTTTCCCAATAAGCATTATTATTTTTTGGTTCTTTTAAAAGTCTCAACATATTATCTACGACTGAACATGCATTTTCAAAACAGTCAATATTTTTAAAACTTTCATAACTTTCATCAACTCTAATCTTTTTTTTATCGCATCCACACATAACTATATCCTTATAAAATTTATACAATTATATCAATAATATTGATTATAAAATATGTTATTATATGAATAATTACTGACAATTTACGAAAATCTTCGTAAAATTGAATAATAAAGGGTCAAAATGGCTGAAGTTTCAAGTATTACTTTTCAATATGTATTAAAAGCATTACAGATGCACACTAAAATCTCATTAGAAGAGATGTTATCAAAAGTTTCTGTACCAAAAGTTACGCTAGAAGATCATGATGCAACAATAGATACAAACGAGTTAACAAATATATTTAGATACTGTATGGACAAAACTAACAACAAATATCTAGCCTTAGAATTAGGGCAATCAATTCCTTATCAATCTTTGGGAATATTGGGTTATTTATTGGTAAATACAAAAACACTAAAAGAGATGATAGAAAAGTTTAACTATTATCAAAAACTTATAAGTGGACATCTAAAATTTAATTTTTTTGCAGATGAAGATATATATAAATTTACAATTTATATCAATGAAAACAAATATATTCCAGTTCCTAGTTTTCATGCTGAAGTCCATTTGACAGCTATTTTAAATATATTAAGTCAAATATTAGGTCAGAGAGTGATCCCAAAAAGAGCTTATTTTACACAAGAAAAAATAGAAGAAAAGAAACGATATGAAGAGATATTTGGTGAAAATATATATTTTGAATCAGAAGATAATTCGATTGTATTTGAAAAAAAAGATTTGAATATAAATGTATCAAATTCAAATATATCCATGCTTCACTATTTTGAAGCACAAGCAAATATCATTTTGCAAGAGATGAAAAATGATTCTTGGTATAGTAAGGTTAAAAAAGAGATATTAAAACATATTGGTGATCAAGATATAACTATAAAATTTGTAGCAAATAATTTGAATGTAAGTGTAAGAACTCTTCAAAATTATCTTCAAAATGAATCAAAAAAGTTCACTGAAGCACTGACTGATGTGAGAAAAAAGCTTTCAAATCATTATATTCAAAATTCTAAACTTGATGATATAACTATTTCGTTTTTATTAGGTTATACAGAGGTGAGTTCTTTTTATAGAGCTTATAAAAAATGGTATAATAAAACACCAAAAGAAAATAGAATACTTCAAAAAGAACTTAGATAAAAATAAATCCATATTATTAAGTAATAATAATTATCGAATAATAAATAATTATAAGTATATTGTAAATTATGAAAAATTATACAACAATATTAAGAGAATACAATTTAAAAGCTACGCCACAAAGATTAGCTATTATAGAATCCGTAGATAGATTTGGACATATAAATATAGATAATTTATATGAAGAGGTAAAAAATAAATTTTCTTCTATCTCTTTAGCAACGATTTATAAAAATATAAACTCAATGATATCAAATATGCTACTTTTAGAAGTAAAAGTACCAAATCAAAAATCAGTCTACGAAATGGTTAAAGAGCAACATTCTCACTTGATATGTGATAGTTGTGGTGCTATAGTAGATATCAAAATAAATACGAGTAATATTGAAGAATCAATCTCAAAAGATTACAATTTTATAATCAATAAAAGTGATGTAGTGTTTTCAGGAAATTGTGAAAAGTGTAGATAGCTATTTATCCCTTCAAACAGAATAAAAGAATAAAAATCGCTATAAAAAATAAGTAACTTTTCGATATACTAATAACATGATAGTATATGGAAAACAAATAGTATTTTACATTTTGGAAAAACATCCAAAAATGATAAAACAGATCTTTCTTGCAAAAGAGATTGATAAGAAACTTTTCAATAAGTTTATGGATGTTGGAGCGAAAATAGTTCGCCCTGACAATAAAAAAGCACAAGCTTTAGCAAAAGGTGGTAACCACCAAGGATTTTTACTCGACATCGATGAGTTAGAATTTGCACATATGAAAGATGTCAAAAAAAGCGAATTTATCGTTGTTTTGGATGGCTTGAGTGATGTAGGAAATATCGGTGCAATTGTCCGAAGCTGTTATGCGATGGGTGTTGATGCTATAGTCATTTGTGGTCACAAAAATTTTTATGCTGCTCCTATAGTACGGACAAGTTCAGGTGCCATGCTCGATATGCCTATTGCTATTTCGTACAATAGTTATGATTTGGCAAATGAACTTAAGCAAGTAGGTTTTTCTTTAGTTGGTGCGGATATGGATGGGTATGAAGTGAAAGATATTCAAAGAGAACCAAATCAAAAAACGGCATTGTTTTTAGGAAATGAATCGGATGGATTATCTAATAAACTCAAAAATAAATTGGATTTAAAAGTGGCTATTGGTATGGAAAATAACTTTGATAGTTTAAATGTATCAGTTGCTGCTGGTATTTTGATATATGAGTTAAAATAAAAATGTCCAAACTTTTTGTAGTTTTTTTACTTACGATACTCACTTCTACTTTTTTAAATGGATCAATCATTCATGACAAAGTAGAAAATATTATAGGATCAAGAGATTATCAAATGCATAAGAGTTTGATTGGTTTATTATTTAAAAATGAGTCAAGTTTTGTGTCTCATGAAAAAATAAAATATAATAAGGTCTTTAAAAAACTACAAGAAAATGGTTTACTTAATCTTAGGTTGGATAGACCAAGTCAAATTGAGATCGAATTTATAGGTTTAAATAAAACTTTTAAAGCATATAAAATACTCAATGACACTATGCAAATATTAGGTTATAGATATTTTTTCACAAAATCTATGAGTATTGATCACCAAAAAAATTTGGTTTGGAATATTGTTCTTAAAGTAGAGTATATATTGGATCCTGTAATGCTTATCAAAGAGTTAAGAGCAAACAGATGTAAGGTTACCGAAGTTAAAAATTTGGGTTCAAATAAATGGTCATATACAGTAGATTTTGAAAATGCAGAATTAACAAATGCAGTTAAAATAGATAAAAATGAAAAATTTAAATTTCAAAAGCCTTTAAGACCATATATGCTAAAAGTAACAGATGCTAAAAGTTTGCAAGTAATAAGTAGAAACTTAAATCATTGGCTCCCTCATATTGTTTTTTTTGATAAAGATTTAAAAGTGTTAGAGGTTATCAAAAAAAATCGTATTTTCAAAGGGTTAAAAGTAAAAATACCAAAAGATACACGGTATATCAAAATAACCGATATGTATAATTTGATAAATATTAAGAGAGGACTTTCTATAATAGTAAGGTAAAAGGGATAAATATGTTTGATGAGATAAAATTTGATAGAGTAGAGATATTGCCAAAATATGTGTTTGCAGAAGTAAATGATCTGAAAATGAGTGAGCGACGAGCTGGACATGATGTGATTGATTTTTCTATGGGAAATCCTGATGGAGATACCCCTTATCATATACGAGAAAAGTTGGTAGAATCTGCTAAAAAAACAAAAACACATGGGTACTCTACATCCAAAGGTATTCCAAAACTTTTAAAAGCGATTGCAGATTGGTATGAGAGACGATATGATTGTGTTTTGGATCCTCAGACACAATGTGTAGCTACCATGGGAAGCAAAGAAGGATATGCTCATCTAGCGTATGCTATCACCAATCCAGGAGATAGAGTTGTTGTCCCTGATCCTACCTATCCTATCCATAATTATGCTTTTATTTTAGCAGGTGGAGTGGTGAAAAATTTTGGGATAGTGTATGATGAAGATTATAAAATAGATGAAGATAAGTTTTTTACAGATCTTCAAGAGATATATGACACAGCAGAAGATGGCAAACGACCAAAATATGTATTGGTAAATTTTCCACACAACCCTACGACTGCTACAGTGACACCTAAGTTTTATGTGAGACTTGTTAATATGGCTAAAAAAGAGAGATTTTATGTCATATCAGATATTGCTTATGGTGATATTACATTTGGTGGATACAAAACTCCCTCAATTATGTCCGCACCAGGAGCTTTAGATGTAGCGGTTGAATCATTTACACTCAGTAAGTCATATAATATGGCAGGATGGAGAGTAGGATTTTTTGTAGGAAATACAAAACTTATAGGTGCTTTACAAAAAATAAAATCTTGGCTAGATTACGGTATGTTTACCCCTATTCAAGTAGCAGCTACAGTTGCCCTCAATGGTGACCAAAAGTGTGTACAAGATATTACAGACAAATATGACCATAGACAAGATGTACTTATAGATGCTTTTAAAAACGCTGGTTGGATTATCAAAAGAAATCAATCAAGTATGTTTGTTTGGGCAAAACTTCCTCAATGTGTAGAGCATTTAGGGTCACTTGAATTTTCAAAAAAATTATTGGTCGAAGCAGGTGTTGCCGTTGCTCCTGGTATTGGTTTTGGGTCAACTGGAGAAAACTATGTACGAATAGCTTTAATTGAAAATGATAAAAGAATTAGACAAGCTGCAAGAAATATAAAAGGTTTTTTAAAACAGTATGAAGATGGAGATAAATAGTTTTTATATAAAATGAAAAATATCAATAAAAATCAAATCTTAATATATTTAAAATCTAAAAAAGAATTTTTTAATCATAACTTAAATATAGAAAAAATAGGTTTATTTGGTTCTTATGCAAAAGGAACAAATCACTTGAGTAGTGATATTGATTTGATTTTAAAATTTAAAGAAAGTTATCTTTTATCGTGTGATCCATGGGATTATTTTAATAAAATAAATAATATAAAAAAAGATATTGAGACTCATTTTTCTGTGCATACGGACATATTAGATGAGCAAAGTGATTCAATATATTTGAAAAGTATTCAAAAAGAAGCTATTTATGTATAATGAAGAAGATGTTATATCTTTAAAATTAATTTTAGAAAAAATAGAGATGATAGAAGAGATTGTAAATGATTTTGGTTTTATTACGATTGCTTTGCAAGATAAAAAGATGGGAAGACCCTCTTTACTTATGCATCTTATTTCGATGGCGGAACAATTTAATCGTCTGAAAAATAATAATGCATTTGAAATTTTATCAAAATTTGAAAAAGAAGATTTAAAAGGGAGTTATGATATAAGAAATTTTATAGCTCATGATTATGAGGGAACAAATTTGGTCATAATTGAGATGATCATAAGAACAAAACTACCAAAATTAAAAAATACTGTTGTAAGTATATTGAAAAAAGAGGAAAAATAGATGTTAAAAGTAGGAATAATCGGAGTAGGTACAGTAGGATCTAGTGTATGCCAAATACTAGAAGACAACAAAGACATTATAACTGCTCGTGCGGGTGTAGAGATCACACCTGTTAAGGGAGTAGTAAATAACTTATCCAAAAAAAGAGATGTATCTGTGACACTTTCTGACAATGTAGATGATATTTTGGATGATGATTCTATCGATATCGTTGTTGAGCTGATGGGTGGAGTTGAGCGTCCTTATGCTGTTGTGAAGAAAGCTTTGGAAAAAGGGAAAGCGGTTGTCACTGCAAACAAAGCACTTTTGGCATATCATCGATATGAACTTCAAGATATAGCTGGTGATACTGCATTTGAATTTGAGGCAGCTGTTGCTGGTGGGATTCCTATCGTTAATGCTCTTCGAGATGGTTTGAGTGCAAATCATATTTTATCGATAAAAGGTATTATGAATGGTACTTGTAACTATATGCTCACTCGAATGATCAATGATGGTGTAGAATATGATGCTATTTTAAAAGAGTCTCAAGAGTTAGGGTACGCTGAAGCTGATCCTTCGTTTGATGTGGGTGGTTTTGATGCGGCTCACAAGCTTCTTATTTTGGCAAGTATCGCTTATGGTATCGATGCAAAACCTGAAGATATTTTGATCGAAGGGATTCAAAATATCAATAGTGACGATATTGCTTTTGCAAAAGAGTTTGATTATTCTCTCAAACTTTTGGCAATTGCAAAAACAAATGAAGATGAAGTGGAGCTACGAGTACATCCTGTACTTATACCAAATGGTGAAATGATCTCAAAAGTAGATGGTGTGATGAATGGTGTGTCTGTTATAGGGGATAAAGTTGGTGAGACTATGTACTATGGACCAGGTGCTGGTGGTGATGCGACTGCTAGTGCGGTTATCGCCAATATCATCGATATAGCAAGAAGTGGTAAAAGTACACCTATGCTTGGATTTAAGCAGTCTTTAGAATCTGGACTCAAACTAGCAAACATAGATGAGATGCAAACACGATATTATCTAAGACTTGATGTCGAAGACAAAAGTGGTGTATTAGCTAAAGTTGCAACAATTTTAGGAGATAAAAATATCTCTATAAAAACAATGGTACAAAAACCTTCAAAAAACAATAATGCAAATTTATTATTATCTACACATACTTGTAAAGAGTTAGATATCAAAAATGCAATCGAAGAACTCAAAATTTCAGGTGTAGTAAAATCTCAGCCTGCGATGATCCGTATAGAAGAATAATTATAAGAAGGATTCCTATGCAAATAAAAAGTTCTATCCCTGAAGATATTTTGAAAATACAAAAAAAACTATGTGAGTACGAGATAGGTTCACGCAATTATAATAAATACAAAAAGATTTTGGCTAAACATATCAAAAATCATACGATGGAAAAAAGAGTCAATAGTAATATCAAAACTATAGAAGAGATACAAAAATTTGATAAGAGTGAAAATAGTAAATAATTTAATCTAATTTTAAGAAATGCAGTGTTATAATTTTACTTATAAATAGGTATCGATTGATACCGAAGGGTGAAAGCCCCTATGCTTGAAAAGAATTTCTGGACAAGAATGTAAATCGGTCCGTGACAAAAGTCACAATGTGTCATAATATTTTACAAGGATAAATTATGAGAATTAATACAAATGTTTCATCTTTAACAGCACAAGCTTCAGCTACACAAACAAACAAAAATTTAAGTTCTTCATTAGAAAAACTTTCTTCTGGTCTTGCTATCAACAAAGCAGCAGATGATGCAGCTGGACTTTCTATTGCAGACAAATTAAGAACACAAGCTTCTTCTTTAGGTCAAGGTATCTCAAATGGTAACAGTGCGTCAGCATTGATCCAAATCGCAGATGCAGCAATGTCAGAACAAGGTGATATTTTAGATACTGTAAAAACTAAACTATTACAAGCAGCTACAGATACAACTACTGCTGATGGTAGAGAAGCTATCAGAAAAGATGTTACAAAACTTTTAGAGCAAGTAGATAATATCGCTTCTCAAACAAACTACAATGGTCTTACACTTTTACAAAAATCAGATACAGATACAGCTGTAGCAGATGAGTTTACATTTCAGTTAGGTGAAGATGCTACTTTTGATGTAAGTTTACAACAATCATCTGCTTCGAATACTGCTAGCTTAGGTGGTGGTTCAGATGTATTTGGTGCAACTTCAGTGAATAACTCTGTAACAGCAGCAGATATTACAGCAGCGAATCTTGTTGGAGCATCTTTAGATGGTTCAGGAACAACACACAATAATATCTCTACTACAGGTTCTCAACAACTCTCTTCAACTGGTGCAGTTACATTAACAGCGGTTGCAGTAGCAGCAGATGGTACAGAAGCAGCAGGTGCTAATAATGTAGATGTTTCATTATCTGGTAATGTTGGTTCTGTTGTAGCAGCTGTGGGAATTGCTGTTTATGATATGTCTAACCAAACACAAGAGATACAAGATTTTGCTAAAAACCTTGCATCACAAGATGATGGAGATATTGCAACTGGTGATTATATCTATGATGCTGAAAAAGATACATTAACTGTAACAGCTGGAAACTCTGTAGCATTTGGAGATCTTGAAGTAAGTGATTTAAGAGTAAATGATACAGGTACAAGCGCACAAACAGCAGGAACTATCACATCATTGACAATCAATGCAGGTGGACGAGAAAATGATGCAGGTAATGCTATCTCTTCTACATTTACAGTACAAAATGAAGTGGGTGATAAACTTACAGATGCTAACAAAGCAGATACAGGAGCTGATGGTCAGCTGAATGTTTCTACAACTGCTACAAGTTCTGGTGTGACAGGTGGAGCTCTTTTATCTGATCTTAAAGATTTAGGTGAGGGTGAGCTTACTAATGCAAAAGCAAATGAATTTTTGGCTACTGTTGATGAAGCTATTACACAATTAGATGCTAATAGAGCTGACTTTGGTTCTTCTCAAAATCAAATAGAGAGTTCAATCAGATCTATGACAACAGCACAAGTAAATCTTGAAGCAGCTGAGTCTGTAATTAGAGATGTTGATTATGCTAAAGAGTCTTCTGAGTTTAGTAAACAAAATATTATTAGTCAAGCTGGTACATACGCAATGTCACAAGCGAATTCTATTCAATCAAACATTACAAAATTATTACAATAGTAATATCATTTTATACTGTTTTAAAAGCCCGAGTCCTTGTGACTTGGGTTTTTTTTTTGAAAATTATTATTTTAGCTTTTTGCTAAAGTTTGGATATACTACCTAAAATATAAATATAAATATAAATACAAAGAGTATATTATGATAACACAAGAAGATTTAGCACAAGCGATATTAGAGTTGAAACAATCTAATCTCAGATTAGAAGCATCCCAAGAGAAATCAGATAGAAGACTTGATAAAGTGGCAAAACTCGTGGGAAATATATCCAATAATCAAGGAGATATAGCAGAAGAGTTTTTTTATAATTCACTTGCTCACCAACCAAGTTTAGCTGGAATCAATTATGATTTTGTAGATAAAAATGTCACAAGACACTCTAAAAGTGCCAATATCCAAGATGAATTTGATATTGTTTTGATCAATGGGAAAGATGTAGCGATTATAGAAACAAAATATAAAGCCCATACAGCAGATATAGAAAAACTTATAAATAAAAAATATACGAACTTTAAAAAACTCTATCCCGAATACAAAAACTATACTCACCATCTAGGACTAGCAAGCTTTAATATGAATGAAGATGTCAAAGAGTTGGCTACTGTAAAAGGGGTGATACTTTTGCAAAGAAAAGGTGATATTGTAGAAACAATTGTCCCTTAAATAAAGAGTATATTTTTATACTGTTTTAAAAGCCCGAGTTCTTGTGACTTGGGCTTTTTTTTTATTTTGTTACAGAGTAGATTAATTCGTTATATTGATCAATGATTTTGATCATTTGATCACACCATATTTTTTTGACTTTTTTAAGATAATTTTGTTCATTTTGGAGTTTTTCGTTGAACTGAAAACCAAGGTAAGGTTCCATAGTCAAAAAATAGGTGAGCAATAATCTATCTATATAAAAAGTAGCATATACTCTAAGGTCGTTGTTTATTATATTCATGATTATTGCTCTTTCTGCGATAAATTGGTCGTAAGTTTTGAACTTTTGAGTATAGAGTTTTTTGACCTCTTTTTTGAGAGTATGGAGTACTTCTACACTTTCTAATAAAACTTTTTGTTCTGTAGCATTAAATCCAAGTTCGGAATTGTGTTGTGCAAAGTTGATGATATCTTCTCTTACAAGAGTATTGTTTGTACATGGAATTATTATATCTTTTATTTTGAGAGGGATAGTCCCTTGTATAAATGCTCCATCACTGAGATTATAAATCTTTAAAGATTGATCTTCTGATTGTGAAGTTTTGATGTTTTTAATATATGCGTGGACAGATTTTTCCATAGTTGCTGTTGTGATGACACTCTCTCTAAAGTTTCCTTTTATAGTGAGTGTTGTGGAGGCGGTGTTGTATTGACCACTTTTCATAAAAGAGTTGAGTTCTTTTTTTTCATCAGAGATATCATGAGCGATACTATGACCATGCTCTTGTATATGCGTAGCACCTGTTTCTTGATCGAGTGCTAAGTCGGTTCCTAGCATATAAATATCATTTGCACCCAATTTTGTGAGCATCCCTAATGTGACTTCCCCTACAGAATAGCCATTTATTGTTATGCTTATATTTTTAAAAGCCCCCATCACTTCGACCAAAATTATATTTTTGGTTTCAAATAGTTCCAAAATAGAAGAGTGGGTTGCACAAGAGGTCAAAAAAGGTATATTTTTAATCTTTTCATGTATCTCATCTGGAAATTGTTTTTTGATGATCTCATCTCCATCTGCATTGGTTATCATATCAGGTAAAATATTTTGGGCACACAATTTTTGTACCGCAGCTCCAATAGCAACAACAAAATATTTTTGATGATTTTGTTGTAGCCATTGTATATTGTGTCCAAAAGAAGGACCAGCTGCTATTATGAGTACAGGTTTGTTTTTGAATAAATCATAGTGTTTTTTTGTATTTAAGACAGGATATTTGACTATATTCTGAAAACTTGGTTTTAAATATCCCTCAAACATTTTGGTATAACTAAATGCAAATGGTGATCTTTGTGAGGATACGGCAAGTATTCTATCGAAATAATCATGGATGTTATAGTTTGAGCAGTAGTATTTGATCATATAATTAGAGCGAATAGCATGATTGAAAAACTGGGAAAGAATCCACTCTGTAGTGGGTTTGTCTTCATTGATCGAAAATAGTATTCTCGCTTTTTGTGAGAGTTGTGCATAATTTGTAGTAAAAAGTGAGAGTCTAAATATCTCAAGATCATGTTCATATACCAAATAAAAATTTAAGTTGAGTTTTTTGACTATTGGCTCTATATGCGTACCCAAAAGTGAACCTACAAAGATAAACTTTTCTATATATTTAAATTGTTTCTTTTTATAGACAGTGGACTTTTGAAATATTTTGATAAATTCAAAGATATCATTGTGATACATTTTTGTAGATCGGGTGAGTGTATTTTCGGTGGGGTCTATATAATATTCTTGTTGTGTATTGTAAATACTAGGAAAGAGGAGATCCATACTATTGAGTTTGTCAAAATTAGAATTTTGTGTAGCTTCTTTGATAAACTGATTTGGTTTTCTTTTGTAGAGGTATGTTTTTGTGAATGCATCAAAGATATCAAACTGTGTATCTTCTTGAATATATTCCAAACTATATCTCTCTTGATAATTTCCATCTTCTATACTTTTGGAAAGTGTGTCTATTTTGTTATAAAGTGGCAGATTGTTTTTTTGTAAATATTGTAAATTTTCTAAGTAAGTGTTGATTGCTTTTTGTTGTATTTGTTCCATTTAAGCCTCTTATTTTTAATATTATTGTATTATAACTTTAAATTAATTAGATGACTATAACTGGAGATTTTTTGAATAAGCAACAAGTAGCTGAGAATACAACAAAAGAGTATAACCAAAAAATGGCAGATGCTATTAAAAGGGTTGAAATTGCTGTTGTAATGAACGATACAAAATTTATAAATGATTTTGTAAGTTTTGTTTTTGAGGAAAGCAATACAAACATAACTATATCATCAAATCTGCAAATATTAGCCAAAAATACACTCAATAGACTTTTGAATAATTATGGAGAGTATATCTCTACACGACTGAGTGCATTGTTAGTATGGTATACATTAAGTTATTTGAGTCTTGACGAGAACAAAAACACCAAAGAGATAGAGCAACTTTTTTATGAGATATATCTTCAAATAGAGGATAATAGATCTTTTTTCTTTTATCTTGAGAGTTTTAGTGCAATTTTTGATAAGCATACCACTCTAAGTATGCTAGAAAGTTTACTTATAGCTCAAGGCAATACAAGTATCACCCAAAGTTTTGTTTTTAAATTGGTCTATGTTGTCATCTCTGCTAAGGGGATAAGTAAGGATCTAGCTGATCTCTATCCTATTTTGGTTCAATATTTTGAAAATGCTATGAAAAACAAAAATGATGATTTGGTTTTTTATCTCTATCAGCCTTTGTTATTTATGCATAATTCGATACATTTGACACAAGAAGATTTTGAATATTTTAATAATACCATAGAAAAAAAGTTAGAATTTTATATAGATACTCGAATAATGCGAAAATATAAGATAAAAGAAAATAAAAACAAACAAACAACTCATAAGATAGCTTTTGTAATAGATAGACTCGTAGGGACATCAATAGAAAGTGTTTTTTATAATTTCTTACAAAATCTTGTAAAAAATACTCAAAGTTGCGATATTTATGTGTACAATCTTAACTGGATGGAAGGAAATGGCTCAAAAATACCACAAATAGAACGGATGCAATCATTAGGGATAAACTATATAGATTGTCATAAGAAGTTTGTGGGAGATAAAAACCCTGTATATTCAATAGTCAAAAAATCTATAGCGATACGAAAAGATATGATAGCTAACAAAATAGATACTTTAGTGATACAAAATGGAAGAGCTGAATCTACTTTTTTATTTACAACTAGAACTGCCAAAAAACAAATATTTTGGAGTCATGGGAATGCTATGTATGATGTAAAAGGAATAGATAAAAGAATTTCTCATTTTGCACAACATAACAGTAAATATGAATTTGAATTATTTAATATACCAACAGATTTAGAAAAATATAATCCCAAAATTGATCAAAATGAAGTGCAGATAATAAGAGATAAGTATCCAAAAGATGCTTTTATCTTAGGATATATAGGAAGACTTATCAAAATAGAAGATGAAGAATATTTAGAAACTATAGCAAATATAATGAAACAAAATCCAAACACGATATTTTTGGCTTGCGGTAGTGGAGATAAGTGCTCTATAGAAAAAAAAGCTACTGAATTGGGAATAGGAGATAGATTCTATTTCACAGGTCATATCGACTCTCATATCTATGGACATGTTATAGATTTATATTTAAGTCCATTTAAAAATGGAGCTGGTGAGGCATTGGAAGAGTATAGAAATAAAGGAAAACCTTATGTTTGTATGGTGAATGAAGAATGGCATCAAAGTGTATTGAAGACCTTTACAATGGATGAAATTTCAAATGATTTATATTCTGAAAAAGAATTAGAAAGATGTAAAAATAGATTACCTCTATCTGAAGAAAACAAATATGCTTTTTGTTTAGTGTATATTACTCATACTTTAGATAAAGAAGATTATCTAAAAGTATCACTACGACTTATTGGAGATGAAGAATTAAGATTAAAGGTGATTAAAGAATACAAAGAATGTATGTCCAAATTTAATAAAAAAATTACAGATAATAGTTTTCAAGGGATATTAAATGATTAAATTAAAACAACACCATAATTATGTGGCATTTTTCCTTTCACTAGGATGTAATTTATCTTGCTCTTATTGTATAAATTTACATAATAATGGATCGAGATATAAGCAAGCAAAAAGAAAAGAACTCTCCTATAAAGACTGGATAGATGCTGCAAATTTATTGGAGCTTAGAGATGATTTGCCTTTGAGTTTACAAGGTGGAGAACCTACTCTTCTAAAAGGTTTTAATACCTTTGTAAAAGAGGTGAAACCCGAAATTAAAATGGATCTTTTAACAAATATGATGTTTGATATTGATAAATTTATAAAAGAGGTACCTCCTGAAAGATTTTTAAGAGATGCTCCATATGCTTCTATTCGAGTGAGTTATCATCCTGGACAAAATGATATTGATGATTTGATATACAAAACACAAAAGATGGAAGATGCAGGCTTTCGAGTAGGATTGTTTGGGATAGAATTACCTGATCCTACACTCAATAAACATATTTTTGAAGTGAAAGAACGATGTTTAAATTTGGGAATTGATTTTCGAACAAAAGAGTTTTTGGGTGATTTTGATGGGAAACTTTATGGAACATTTAAATATGAAAATTCAATACAAAGCAAACTGCAATATTGTCAATGTAAAACAAGCGAACTTATCGTAGATCCTAATGGGTATGTATATAAGTGTCACTCCGATCTTTATGCAGGAAGAGACCCTTATGCAAATATTTTAGATGACAATTTTAGTACAGATATGATAGATGTTTATAGAGACTGTAACTTTTATGGGGATTGTAACCCTTGTGATGTAAAAGTAAAAACAAATAGATTTCAGCAAAGTGGTCACACTTCTGTTGATATTATAGATATAAAAGATATTTTATGAATTTAAATTTAGATGGACATAAACTCCATTATCATCCGCAAAGAATAGCAGAGCTATTAGATAAAGGGGATTGTTATCCTCTTTATATGGAAGTAAGTCCCGTAGGAAGTTGTAATCATCGTTGTACTTTTTGTGCTTATGATTATATAGGATATCCAAATAGAAGACTTGATACTACAGTATTTTTAAAATTGGTAGATGAGCTTAGTGATAAGGGCTTGAAAAGTATGTTGTATGCAGGTGAGGGTGAACCGCTTATGCACCCTAATATCGGAGAATTTATCACTTATACCAATTCAAAAGGTATAGATGTAGGTTTGTATACCAATGGAGATTTATTGGTAAAAAGATTAAATGATCAAATCTTTAAAAGTTTAACATTTATACGATTTAGCGTAAATGCTGGTACAAAAGAGGTGTATAATGAGATTCATAAAAAAGATGTTTTTGAAAAAATAATCGAAAATATTAAATATAGTGTACAATTAAAAAAAGAGTACAAACTAGATACTACCTTGGGGATTCAATTTGTATTGTTACCTGAAAATATTGATACTGTAGAAAATATCGTAAAAATCGCATCGGAGATTGGTGTTGATTATATTACGATCAAACCTTTTGTACAACAAAGTAGTCAACAATTTTATCAAATGAAAAGACAATTTAAACTCAATGAGTTAGAAACATTATTTACCACCTTAGAACAATATTCAACAGAAAATTTTAAGGTTATTGCTAGAGTAAATGCCTTTGAGAATTATGGTAAAAGAGATTATGATACTTGTCTCGGATGTAATTTTACTACTGTTTTAAATAGTGCGGGGGAGATAGCAAGCTGTTTACCTTATTGGGATAAAAAAGATTTTGTGTATGGAAATATCAATGAAAATTCTTTTGGAGAAATTTGGAATAGTATTCAAAGACAAAAAGTCAAAAAATATCTGGAAAATGATTTGGATGTTCACAAATGTCCACCAAACTGTCGACCTAATGTTATTAATAGTTATATTAATGAGATCAAAACTCCTTCTGTTTCACATCTAAACTTTATCTAAAATGATTAAAATACTGATAATAAAACTAGGTTATTCAGAAACATTGGATAGTGAAGTGGGTAAAGTTGTTTCACTTGGTGATGTACTAAGAACGACTCCTATACTAGAATCATTAAAACAGAAATATACAAAATCAAACATTGTCTTTCTCACAGATAAAAAGGCAGAAGAGTTAGTTATTGGTAATAAATACATAGATAGGCTGTTGATTTGGGATGAATTTATGGGATTTCTTTTACAAAGAGAGAAATTTGATATCGTAATAAATCTTGAAAAACATCCTGGAATTTGTGCCTTGGTTGATATGATAGATGCATGGCAAAAATATGGTTTTCGTATTGACACTCAAACAGGATATATTGATGAATACAATCAAGAGATTAGTTTTATTGACTATATCAATAACAAATCGGTTGTAAAAAATTATTGGCAAAAGGTACTCATAGAGCATTTAGGTATACAATGGAACAAACAAAAATACTCACTGGGATATACTCCAAAAACAGATGAAATTTATGATATTGGACTTAATTATCAAGTGGGAAGTAAATGGCCAACAAAAGCCATGAGTAAAGCAAAATGGGATGAGTTATACGACAATCTTGTTGCATTAGGGTATAAGGTTACTTGGCAAGAAGGGTTATCAAATATTCATGAATATATAGATTGGATAAATAGTTCAAAACTGATCATTAGTCAAGATAGTTTGGGTCTGCATCTTGCTATGGTTTTAGAAAAAAAATTGATAGGGTTATTTGGTTCTACTGGATATGAAGAGGTTTATCCTTATGGTGAAACAATATTCATGAAAAATAGTTCAGTATGTGATCATATGCCTTGCTATCAAGACTTTTGTGACAATGAAGTTTTTTGTATGGATGAGATAAAAATATCAGATATAATAAACCAAGCTAAACAATTATTATAAATTAAAAGAAAGGGATTCAATGAATTTAACATCAAAAGAAATTCAAAACAAAACTATTAAGTTTTCTTGTGATCATAATGCTGGTCATCTAGGTTCAGCACTATCAACAGTAGAAATATTAAAAGTACTTTTTCAATCCTATCTTCAGTATGAGAAGAACAATCCTATTTCTGAAAATAGAGATAGATTAATTTTTTCAAAAGGTCATGGTGCATATGCTTATTATGTAATATTAAATCATATTGGTTTTATTCCTAATTATGAATTAGAAAATTTTGGCAATGAAAAGTCTTCTTTAAAAGGTTGTTTGGTTCAAAATAATGACTATATGATAGAAGCATCAACTGGCTCACTCGGTCATGGATTACCAATCGCAGTAGGTATGGCAAAATCTTTTAAAATTCAAAATAAAACTAATAAAGTAATTTGTATAATTGGTGATGGAGAGATGCAAGAGGGAAGTAATTATGAAGCTTTAATTTTAGCAAGTCAATTTAAATTGGATAATCTCTTAATAATTATAGATGGAAATGAACTACAAGCTATGGACTATGTAAAAGATGTTGGGATAAGTAATAAGCATTTGGCTAACATTCTTAAATCTTTTTCACCTAATAACTTCTATGAAATTGATGGACATGATGAAAAAGAACTAGATCATGTTTATAATAATTTTTACAATAAAACAAATGATAGTTTTTCAATTTTAATGGCACATACTATTAAAGGTAATAGTTTAGCAATGATTCAACATAATACAAAATATCATTATAGATGTCCAACAGAAGATGGATATATTTATAATCAAGATAAGGATAATTCAAATGGCAATATCTAAAAAGCTTGTAATGATAGAAATTTATAATTATTTTAAAGAAGACGAATCATCAGTATTGTTAGCTGGGGATATGGGGTTTGCAGTACTAGATAACTTTCTTAAAAATCATAAAAATAGAGCATTTAATACAGGGATATGTGAGCAAGCCACAATGGGTTTAGCAGCAGGAATGTCTATGAGTGGATTAAAACCAATAGTCTATGCACAAATACCTTTTTTAGTTATGAGATCATATGAACAAATAAGATATGATATATGTGAGCATAACCTAAATGTCAAAATGGTAGGGGTTGGAGCAGATAACTATTTTCACGAGTTAGGTCGAAGTCATTGTATGGATAAAGATGATATCTATTTAATGTCATTATTTAATAATTTATTGATACTAGACCCTACTGAAGAGTCATTAGCCTCAGATATAAAAAGAATGTTTGAGTATGATGGACCTGTTTATATCAGAGCACTTTAAAGGTAAATTAATGGGAAAAGAACTTAATATATTTAATATTTTACATACAAGAACTTCACGAAAATATATTCAAAGGATGCAAGACGATAAAATTCAATGTATGCAAAAAGCAAGAAAATTTGATTTTAATTTTTGGGATGGAGATAGAAAATTTGGATATGGTGGTTACAAGTATGATGGAAGATGGAAAATCGTAGCTGAAAAACTAATTGAACAATATAGTTTAACCAATACTTCTAAAGTATTAGATGTCGGTTGTGGTAAGGGTTTTTTATTATATGAATTAAAACTATTGCTACCAAACATTACAGTCAAAGGTTTTGATATATCTGAATACTCCATAGAAAATACAGAAGTTGATATAAAAAATGATTTATTTATCCATAAAGCACAAGAAACATACCCTTTTGAGGATAAAGAATTTGATTTAGTAATTTCACTAAATACTTTACATAACTTAAAAGTATTTGAACTTAAAAAAGCACTTCAAGAATGTCAAAGAGTTGCACAAAATGGATATATAGTCGTAGAAGGATATAGAGATGAAAAAGAACTTTTCAATCTTCAATGCTGGGCGTTGACATGTGAAAGCTTTTTTAGACCAGATGAGTGGACTTGGATGTATGAGGAGTGGGGATATACTGGTGACTATGAGTTTATTTATTTTGATTAAACTAATAATAAGAAATAGTGAGTAAAATAATATGCGCTTATCATACAATGAAATTAGTACAATCGTAAGTAATGTCCATAAATTTTTTGGATATAACTCTAAAGTATATCTTTTTGGTTCTCGCACAGATGATAATAAAAAAGGTGGAGATATTGATTTATATATTGAACCTGAAAATATAAACAATGAAAGTCAACTTATAAATTATTTATTAGTAGAGCTTGAAAATAATCTAGGTGAACAAAAAATAGATATAGTTTTAAAAAAAGATGACAAAAGATTGATTGAAATAGAGGCAAAAGAGAAAGGGATAGAGTTGGATTTAAATAAAATTAAAATTGATAAGTATTTTAAAGAATGCGACAAACACATTCAAAGAATTGAAGAGTCTTTTGAAGATATAAAAAATATAATTCCAATCAATTCAACTACTTATCTCAAATTATCTAAAGATGAAGTACAAGCTATCGATCAATATATTTTTAGATTTTCAAAACTTCAAGACACCTTAGGTGAAAAAATATTTAAACTGCTTATTGAAGAGTTTATGCCAACTAATGAGCTTGTAACTTTTATAGATAAACTAAACATGCTAGAAAAACTTGGCTTTATAAATAGTGTTAAAGAGTGGCAGAACTTAAGAAAAATTAGAAATGAAATTGCACATCAATATGATGACGAGCCTGATGAAATGAGTCAATCAATCAACAATATCATAAATCAAAAAGATATTATTAAAAACATATATATCAACTTAAAAAAGAAGTACTATGGCAAATAAATACTCAAATCTTAAAATATTTCATTATCAAGATAAGATTGATAGTTTGGTAAAAACTAATTCGGATATACAAGCACCTCTACATATTCGAATAAAACCTACCAATGTATGTAATCATAGTTGTTGGTATTGTTCCTACAAAGTTGATCATTTACAATTGGGTCAAGATATGGTAGAAAGAGATTATATACCTGAAGATAAGATGATGGAGATAATCGATGATTGTAAAGATATGGGAGTGAAAGCAGTAACTTTTAGTGGTGGTGGAGAACCTTTTGTATATCGGTATTTTACTAAAACAATCAAAAAAGTTATTGAAAATAATATATCATTTGCTTCTTTAACAAATGGATCAAAACTCTATGGGGAGATAGCAGAGCTTTTTGCCCTTCATGGAACATGGCTACGAATATCAATCGATGGGTTTGATGATGAAAGTTATGCACAATATCGAGATATAAAACATGGAGAATTTTCTAAGATTATAACAAATATGAAAAACTTTGTCTCTATCCCTAATAGAGTTTGTAATCTCGGAGTAAGTTTTATAATAGATGAAAAAAACTATACTCAAATCTATGAGTTCTCAAAGCTTATGAAAACAATAGGGGTAGATAGTATTAAATTATCTGGCTGTGTTATCGCAAATGAAGGTGATAAAAACAATGAATACCACCAGCCATTTTATGAAAAAGCAAAAAAATTGTCTATAAAAGTCAAAGAGGAACTAGAAGATGAATCGTTTGAAGTATTTGAAAGTTATCATTTATTAGAAGATAAATTTAAAAAGAATTATACTTGGTGTCCTTATTCTCAAATCAATCCAGTTATAGGAGCTGATCTAAATATCTATCATTGTCATGATAAGGCATACAATCTTGATAATGGTATGATTGGAAATATAAAAGATGTTGGTTTTAAACAGTTTTGGATGAATGACAAAGAAAAGTTTTTTAAAGTAAATCCTGCGTGTGATTGTAATAATCACTGTGCTGTCAATGAAAAGAATAAAATGATATTGGACTATTTAGATGTCGAACATTTGGGATTTGTGTAAGTTATGAATATTATTGATGAAATAGCAAAGGGGGAAAGTAAAACTTTGGAGTTTAAAGAGACCCTTCCTCAAAATAGTAGTATAGCCAAAACTATTGTTGCTTTTTCAAATAGATCGGGTGGAAAACTTATCATTGGGGTAGATGATAATAAAAATATAATAGGGATTGATGATAAAAGTATTTTTGAACTCAAAGATAAAATTGCATCGATTATATATGACACTTGCTATCCCAATATTTTACCTGAGATATATACTATCACTACACACGATAAATTGTTGTTAGTCATAGAGGTATTTAGAGGAAATCTTATCCCTTATTATATCAAAAAAGAGGGTAAAAATGGAGGTGTATTTTTAAGAATAGGGGCTACAAATAGAAAAGCAAGTCTTGAAAATATCATAGACTTAGAAAGACAAAGAAACAATATAAGCTACGATGAAGAGATAAATTATGGTGTAGATTTTCAAAGCTTAGACTTGACTCCAATATATAAACAATTTGAAGAACAAAATAAAAGTATAGATATCAATAAACTCAAAAATCTCAAACTCATAAAAGAGGAACACTCAAAACTTTATGCTACAAATGCTTTACTTATAGCTCTGGGATATTATGAACACTGTACTATGAAATGTGCCCGATTTAAAGGGACTACTATGGAGATATTTATAGATAAAAAAGAGTATGGTACAGATATATTCTCACAACTCTCAAATAGTGTATCTTTTATCCAAAATCATATAAATCTAAGAGGTGAAATAAAAGGACTTTATAGAATAGATACTTATGAGATACCTACTGAAGCCTTAAGAGAAGCACTTATAAATGCACTGATTCATAGAGATTATACGAATCATGGAAGAGATATAAAAGTCGGAATCTATGATGATATAGTCAATATAGTATCTCCTGGAGGATTACCATATAATATAACACTACACGATATATATAATGGGAGAAGTGAAACACGCAATAAAGTACTCGCAAATCTTTTTAAAGAGTTAGAACTCATAGAAAAATGGGGAACAGGGATAAATAGGATTAAAAAGTTATGTATTGATAAAGGTTTACAAGAGCCTCTATTTAGTGAAAAAAATGATTTTATAGATATAGAATTTATTAGAGAAATTGAGAATCAAAAAGATACTCAAGAAACCGCCCAAGAAACCGCCCAAGAAACCGCCCAAGAAACCGCCCAAGAAACCACAAAAGATAAAATAATATTCTTATTGAAAAATAATCCTAAAATAACAAAAGAGGATATAATGAAAAAATTGAACAAAGCAGATGGTACTATAAAACAGCATTTGGCAAATCTGAAAAAAGAGGGTATTTTGAAAAGAATAGGAAGTACAAGATCAGGATACTGGAAAATCCTTATATAATGTAAAGTCTTTTAAATGGACAATCTAAAGAGAGTATCATCGAAGATTATATAAGTAACGATATTAATTTTAAATTTAAAAGCATATTTAATATAATGTTAAGAATAGCAAGTTAAAATCATCAAGGAAAAAGGTATCTATAAAATTTTTTGTTAATATCCCTAATAAAACTTGTAATTATTGATGATAAAAATTACAAACATATTTATGAATTAGAGTCAGATAATTTGGAAGTATTTGAAAGTTATCATCTACTTGAAAATAAATTTCAAAAAAATATACTTGATGTCCTTATTCTCAAATCAATCCAGTTATAGGAGCTGATCTAAATATCTATCATTGTCATGATAAAGCTTAAATTAGAATGTGATAATTTCAAAAAACATATATGATAGAAGTGAAATAAAACACTTACAAATAATGGAAAATAAGAAAATATAGACTACAAAATCAAGATATGGGGAAACTTCAATGAATCATAGTAAACAAATGACTAATAATATTATAGGGATAACCTATAAAAATTCATCTAAAAAAAATAAACTTAAGATTACAGATGAGAATAGAGAATATGTAAGGAAAACTAATTTTAATGAAGACTTTTGGGATTCAGATAGTTTCCCTGGTTACCAAGGATTTAAATATGATAGTAGATGGGAAGAAGTTGCATTATTTATAATTGACTATTTTAACCTTACTAATGATTCTAAAATATTAGATTTAGGATGTGGAAAAGGATATTTACTGTATGAGATACACAAGTTATTACCACAGGCGGAAGTACATGGTGTGGATATATCAAAATATGCAATTGATAATGCAAAAAAAGAGATAAAAGAATATATAAAATGTGCTTCTTCAACAAATTTGCCATATGATAATAATTATTTTGATTTTATTTATTCCTTAAATGTAATTTATTTTATGCCAGAAGAAGAGTGTACTAGGACTATCAATGAGATAAATCGGATCAAAACACAAAAGAGTAAAACACTCATACAAGTGGCAAGCTATCGAGATGAAGAAGAAAAAAGAAATATGATAAATTGGGATTTAGGTATTTTACATAAAAGTATTGAGGAGTGGAAGAGATACTTTAAAGAAGTGAACTATTTAGGTGATTATTCATTTGTAATACATGGAGATAAAAGTAATGAATAAATTAATGTTGGTATATCCAAATCAAAAATGGCAAAAAAATGACAATACTACTTGGAATTTGAACCCAGCAACATTATGTCTTCTTGCTGCTATGGTTAAGGAATATGTTGAAGTAAAAATAATAGATGCTCAATTTTATGATTTATCAAAAAAAGAATTTTTAGAGGAATTACAAGAATTTAATCCAGATTATGTTGGTATTTCATCTCTTACTTCTGAGTATGGAGAGATTTTACACATAACATCAAATCTTATAAAAGAATTTAATCAAAACATAATAACAATAGCAGGAGGTATACATCCTACTATTGAATATAGAAAAGTTGTTGAAGATAATAATATAAACTATATAGTAAGAGGTGAAGGAGAATATACATTAAAAAATCTTATTTTATATTTAAATGGTGCTTCTGATTTACCAACAGAGGGATTAGTATACAAAATAGGAGATGAGTTAATTATTCAAGATCATGTACTTACTAAAGATATTGCAAATTTGCCCTGGCCTGATTACAATTATATTAAATTGGAAGACTACATTTACACTGGTCCTAGAGTTGGACCTTTAAGAGCTCCAGAGTATCCATACATGAGATTAATGGTTACAAGAGGTTGTCCTGTAGGATGTAGTTTTTGTCAAGTTGAAACAATAAGTGGTAGACAGGTTAGAGCAAGAGATCCCGAAGATGTTGTTGCAGAGTTATTATACTATAAAGAAAAATACGGTATAAAATCTTTAATTTTTGATGATGATAATATGATGGCAAATAAAAAGTTTTTTTATTCAATGCTAGAGATAATGATTGAAAAAAAATTAGAATTAAAATTTATTATAGAAGCTTTTGCAATTTTTACACTTACTGATAAAATGTTAGACTTATTAAAAAGAGCAGGTTGTGTTGGTGTAAATATTGCTGTTGAAAGTGGGAACGAAAGAGTATTAAAAGAGGTTGTCTTAAAACCTGTAAAATTACATTCTGTCGCCAAAAAAGTCAATCAAATTCAACAAGCTGATATGTTTGTTTTGGCAAATTTTATTATTGGTTTTCCTGGTGAAACTTGGGCGGAGATAAGAGAAACAATCAGTTTTGCAGAATCATGTGGAGCGGATTATGTTAAAATTTTTGTAGCCTTGCCATTAAAAGGAACTAAACTGTGGAATATTGCTTCCAAGCTTAAAGTTCTCGCTGTTTCAGAAGATAAGATGCAGGTTGATTGGAGATATAGTCAAATTAAATCTGATGAATGGACAACAAAAGATATAAGTATTTTAAGAGCTTATGAATGGGATAGAATAAATTTTGCAACACCAGAGAAAATTCAAAAAATGTCTGAATTATGGGGTGTAAGTATAGAAGAATTAAATAAAATAAGAAAAGAAACAAGAGATTCATTGCAATTTTAAAAGAGAGAAAAAATGACAAAAAATATAAAAGAAGAATTTGAAAAAGTATTTGAACTAATACCAGAGATAAAAGATTTTCATTCTACTAATAGTAGTTTTTATAAGTATTTTGATTTAATTATAAAAGAATACTTTAAAAATAATAACAAGACTATTGATGCAACTCCATTTAATGGTATTAAATGGCCAAATATTGCCTTAGGAAATGTAAAAAGTATTGATTTCTTAGTAATAGGAGAGATGATTTTATATAGTTATTATTATATTCATAAAAATGATTATAGTACAGTATTTGATGTAGGTGCAAATTTTGGAAGTGACACTATGATTTTATCCCATTTTGGCTATGAAGTATATTCCTTTGAACCAGATACAAAAACATTTGATATTTTGCAAAATAATATAAAATTGAATAAATTAAAAAATGTTCATGCCATAAATAAAGGTCTATCTGATAAAAAAGAAGTTGTTTCATTTAGGAGAGTGATTGGGAATGAAACTGCTAACCATATTGAAGGGCAAAGAGAGTACCATGGAGAGAGTGAATTGTGCAGTATTGAAACGATCACTTTTAGTGATATTGAGATTTTACCTGATTTAATGAAAATAAATATAGAAGGTCATGAAAAAACGCTTGTTCCATCTATACCTAAAGAAGTTTGGGAACATTGTGATGTTTTCATGGAGCTTCATGGTAAAGATTGTGCCAAGATAGTTTTTGAGTATATCAATAGTTTAGGTATAAATATATTCTCACAAAAAATCAATTGGAATAGGGTAAAGTGTATCGAAGAGATGGCTTTTGATCATTTAGAGGGGTATATCTTTATCAGTAGTAAAGATAAGATGTTATGGTAGTGGCTTAGAATGCAGAAGAACAATAAAATGGATTTTCCTACAAGAGGTGTATTTGATTTAGAAACTTTTGAAATAGTGAAAGATGTTTTTAATGATAGTTGGGAAAATGGCATAGATTTTGGGTTTCAAGGAAAATTTGAAAATCTTTTTACAGAGTCATTTAATAATTTTCAAGGTGGTGGATTTAGTGATGCCGTTTCATCAGGAACGGGAGGTATTTATGTTGCCTTACAATCATTAGGATTACCAGAAAATAGTGATATTTTAATATCTCCTATAACTAATCCAGGAAGTGTTTCACCAATTTTATTACAAAATATGAATATAGTGATAGTGGATTCAGCTAAAAATTCACCATTAATTGATGCTGAACAATTTTTAAAATCTATAACAAAGAATACAAAAGCAGCGATTTTAACGCATACTAGTGGATTTCCTATCAATATGAATCCTATTATGGAAATTGCAAAAGAGTACAATATTAAAATTATCGAAGATTGTTCTCAAGCTCATGGTGCAGAGTTTAATAAACAGAAGGTTGGAACTTTTGGTGATATTGCAATATTTTCAACTATGTATTCAAAAACTTTGGCTGCTGGTGGTAGTAGTGGACTTATTTACACGAAAGATGAAGAATTATACTGGAAAATTAGATCTTTTGCGGATAGGGGAAAAGATTTTCAAAATAAAGAATTTGATCAACGAAGGATGGACAAATATTTATTTCCTGCATTAAATTTTAATAGTGATGAAATATCCTGTGCTATTGGATATAGTCAGATAAAAAAACTTAAAAATATCATATTAAATAGATTTGAGATAATTCAAAAAATTGATTATTTTTTGAAAAAGAATTCGAAAGTATTATCTTTGGGCATAGCGTTAAATAATACATATTTTCCATCAGTGTTTCATTGTCCTATTTATGTAAATGTTTCTTTATTAAATTGTAGTAAAATAGAATTTGCACAATTGCTACAAGAGAGAGGTATTTGGTTAAATCCACATCATTATGAGCTTGTAGAAGAATGGGAAATGCTAGAAAAAAATAATTTTCACACCCCTAATGCAAAATTATTTAGAGATTCGACATTTAATTTACTTTTGCATGAAAATTTAACGGAAGAATATATACAATTAATATTTCAACAGTTTTTAACAGTGGAAAAAGAATTCTTGAAAGATATAGTATGAAATTAACTGTTATTATTCCAACTTACAATAGGTCTCATTTAATAAAAGACTCAATTTATAAGATTCTAAATCAAACATATAAAAACACATATGTTGTTGCTGTTGATGATTGCTCAACTGATGATACAGAAAAAGTTTTAAAAGAGATAAATCACCCTAGATTTCAATATTTTAGAAATAAAGTCAATATAGGTGCTGATAATACTCAATATGATACAATCCAGAAAATAGATACTGATTTTTTTACTATTGTTGCGGATGATGATGAGTTTATTAATGATAATTATTTTAAAACAGCTATGGAATTAGCAATGAAAGATAATGAGATAGATATAATTTCTGCTAAAACAGAAATAGTTTTTAATAACAATGGAATAATAAATGATTTTATTGGGAAGTCAATATATACTAGTGATGAAGTTCTATTCAATATGTCTTTATTTAAACAATTTGGGTTTGGTGGATGTACTCTTTTAAAAAAAACCCTAATGACTAGCCAAGTAACACAAAATGAACATGACTATGCAACATGTTTTAAATTAATATATAAAGCAAAAAAAGTAGGTTTTATAAACGATATGGTTTTTCGTTGGTATACAACGACTGATGGAGATACATTTGGAGCAAAGTTATCAAGAAATCAGTATAAACATTTAGAGTGGGATTATGGTTTTATTAGTCAAATATATACTTTTCTCGAAAAGAACAATGATTTAATTAAATATAAAGAGTTAATTAATAAACATATTTTTTATATGTTTGATAATATTAAAATGAATTATCATCTAACACATAATAATTCAACATTTTCTGATCTCTTAAATAAGTTAGATCTAAATAAAAAAATGTATATCTATGGAAAAGGGATGGTTGGACTGGACTTAAATAGTTTTTTAATACAAAATAATATTTATATAGATGGATTTATTGATGATATGAGAAGAGATGAAAATACGATAAATCTTAACGATATAGAAAAAGACTCGATTGTTATTATCGCTGCTTATAAAGAAACTGTTATTCATAAGATGTATAAAAACTTAATTACTTGTAATATTAGTTATAAGAATATTATAGAATTAATTTAGGAAAGAATAAAGAATGAATAAAAATCATATAAAATATTTACAATGTATAAAATGTAAATCAGAATTAAAATATAAAGATATAATTGAAGAAAATAACAAAATTAAAAGTGGAACTTTAGAATGTAGCCATTGTAAAAATGAATATCCAATAGTAAACTTTATTCCAAGATTTGTACCTATCTCAAATTATGCAGATAGTTTTGGAATGCAATGGAATATTCACCATAGTGATCAGCATGATAAGTTTAGTAATATTAATGATTCTGAAGAAAGATTCAAAAATGAAACAAAGTGGGATGATGATTTAAGTAATGAAATTGTTATTGAAGCTGGTTGTGGGGCTGGTAGATTTACTCAATATGCAGCAGATACAAATGCTATGGTATTATCTTTTGATTATAGTATAGCCGTAGAAGCGAGTTATAAACATCATAAAGATAGAGAAAATATTTTGATAATTCAGGCGGATATCTATGATATACCATTTCGGGATAGTATAGCTGATAAAATATACTGTTTTGGTGTATTGCAACATACACCAGATTCAAAAGAATCTTTAACAGCACTCACTAAAAAACTAAAGGTTGGAGGAAAAATAGCTGCTGATAATTATCCTTTTTTAAGTACAACATGGTTTAATACAAAATATTGGGTAAGACCTATTTCTAAACGATTAAATCACAAGTTTTTATACTGGTGGTGTCAAAAGCATGTCAAATTTATGTGGCCTATTTTTAAAATGAATAAAAAATTATTTTCTCCAAAAAGAGCTAATAGAATTAATTGGAGACTTTTAGTTCCTGATTATACATCTCATGGACTAAGTGACGAAAAATTAAAAGAATGGGCAGTAATGGATCTGTTTGATATGCTTGCTCCCCAATATGATAATCCAGTCAGATTAGAAACATTTAGAGATTGGTTTGTGGAGTTAGGATATAAAGGTGTAGATGTTCATATGGGCTATAATGGCTGTGAAGGTAGAGGAACGAAAGGTAAATGCTAGAGAAAATAGTACAATTTATATCGTATAAGATTATACCTAGTGTCACAGGAGAAACCAAAGCACCAAATGTATACTGGACAAATAGAGGCTATTTAAATCATAAGCATTTACATAGTTCTATATTAAAATCTGTTTCATATTTACATGGAATTTGTGTCGATATTGGATCTGGAAATTCACCATATAAAAAAATAATATTACCAAATGTAGATGAATATATAGCTGTAGATAAAAGTAATATTCATAAACATATGTTTCAAACCTCAAAAGAAAAATTTATAGATGCAGATATAAAAGATTTGCCTTTTGATAATAACTCTATCGATACAGTTATACTAACACAAGTTTTGGAGCATATAGATGACCCATATAAGGCAATGGATGAAGTAAAGAGAGTTATCAAAAAAGATGGAATTTTAATATTATCAGTACCTTTTATATATCAAGCACATGCTGTACCGTATGATTATTTTAGATTTAGTGAATATGGATTAAAAAAATTATTAAAAGATTATGACTATGAGATACTGGAGTTTCATTATCAAGGTTATTTAGGTACAACAATATTTTCAATAATTAATTGTTGGATTTGGAATCTAAGTAGTCAAAATAAACTTCTTAGAAATACTATATTATTGCCTTTTTTACTTTTGATATTTACAATAAATAATATATTTGGACGAATCTTAGATAAAATAAAAATGAAAGAATTTACTCCAAATTTTTGGGTAATAGCGAAAAAACCATGAAAAAAATAGTAATATTTACACAAAACTTAGACATAGGTGGTGTACAAAAATCTGTAAAAACATTATCGAATTATTTAGCATCTTATTGTGATATCAAGATAGTGTTGGCAGAGGATAACAAAAATATTGCTTATGATTTTAATAATATAACAATTTTAAAAATAAAAACATTAGATATTGATATTAGTCAAAGAGATATTGGTCAAATGTTGTTTGATTATAGAATACAAGAATTTGATAAAATTTTAGAACAAGTACAACCAGATATTGTCATAAGTTATGAGGACTATAACAACTTAATATCATTAAATACACAATATAAGTGTAAAAAAATTATTTCGTGTAGAGTCTCTATCTCTGATAGTTTCAAAAATAAAAAAATACATTTATTGAGTGAAGAATTTTATCATGAAAATATACAAAAATACTATCCATTTGCAGATAAAATTATTTGTGTTGGAAAACATATAGAAAAAGAATTGATAAATGATTTTAGTCTTTCTAATTCTATGACTATATACAATGGGATAAAAACACACCAAGAGAAAGTAGAAGATATAAAGTATGATAATTTTATAGTAACTATAGGGCGACTTCACCCTCAAAAAGGTCAAAAAGATTTGATTGTTGCATTTGATATGATTAAAGATAAAATTTCTCAAAAGTTATTGATAGTTGGTGATGGAATAGAAAAAGATAATTTACAAAGTTTGATTGATAAATTAAATTTAAATGATAGAGTTTTTTTGATGGGCTTTGATACTCCGTATAAATATATAAAAAAATGTGATCTGTTTATTTTTCCTTCATATTATGAAGGATTTTCAAATACAATTTTGGAAGTTATGTCTATGAAAAAAAATATTGTATCTTATAACTATAAAGGGAGTGAAGAGATTTTATTTCCTGAAAATATTGTAGAATCTGCAAATATAGAGAGTTTAGCAAATAGGATTTTGTTTTATATTGAAAATAAAAATAGCAATGATATTTTAGAAAATAAATTATATCAAAGATCACAAGAGTTTTCATTAGACCAAACATTGTTAAACTATAAAATGGAAATATTATCTATATGAAAAAAATATTAGTTACTGGAATAGCTGGTTTTATAGGCTATTCTCTAACAAAAAGATTTGCAAATAGTCAATATGAGATAGTAGGAATAGATAATATTAATGATTATTATGATGTAGAATTAAAATATGCTCGTTTAAAAGATCTAGGACTTGAATTAGATAATGAAGAGAATAGTATCGTTATCTCATCAAAATATTCTAATATATCATTTTGTAAATTAGATATAACAAATGAAGATATTTTAGATAATTTATTTACAAAATATGATTTTCAATATGTGATACATCTTGCAGCTCAAGCTGGGGTTAGATACTCTTTTAAATATCCAGAAACATATATACAAAGTAATATAATAGGGACTTTTAATATATTTGAATTATCAAAAAAGCATTCTATAAAACATGTGATTTATGCTAGTTCATCATCTGTTTATGGTGATAATAATGCCAAGATATTATCTACTGATATGTGTTGTGAAGCACCAAAAAATATCTATGCTGTATCTAAAAAGACAAATGAACTTATGGCTTACTCCTATTCTTCATTATACAATATGAAATTAACAGGTCTAAGATTTTTTACTGTTTATGGACCATGGGGAAGACCTGATATGGCACCTATGCTTTTTGCAGATGCAATCACTTCACATAAAGCAATAAAGTTATTTAACAATGGTGATATGTATAGAGACTTTACATATATAGATGATATTGTAGATGGAATTAGTTTAGTTCTTGAAAATAAATCAAAAACCAACTATAACATTTTTAATATAGGTAATTCTTCCCCTGTGAACATAAAAGATTTTGTTTCCATTATAGAAAATGAGTTTTGTAAAAAAGCTATAATAGAATACTTACCAATGCAACAAGGTGAAGTAAAAGAAACTTATGCAGATATATCTGATATGGAAGATAGTTTTGGTTTTAGTCCAAAAGTTGATATAAAAGAAGGTGTGTCTAAATTTATCTCTTGGTATAAAAAATATTATGAGGTATCAAAATGTGTGGAATAATAGGGACAAATTTTGCATCAAAAAAGTTTAATGATGCAGTAAACCTTTTGAACCATCGAGGTCCAGATAATCAAGGGATAGTAGAATATAACAATAATCAATTTGGACATACAAGATTATCTATCATTGATCTTGATAACGAAGCAAATCAACCTATGGAGTTTGATGATATTATCATCACTTTTAATGGTGAGATATATAACTACCAAGAACTCATAAAAAGTGAAAATTTACAGTGCCTTACACAATCAGATACAGAAGTTCTCATCAGACTATACCAAAAATATAATACAGATTTTTTAAATAAACTCAATGGTATGTTTTCTTTTTGTATCTATGATAAGAAAAAAGATAAGTTCTTTTGTGGTAGAGATAGGTTTGGTAAAAAACCTTTTTATTATTATTTTAAAGATGGAAGATTTATCTATGCAAGTGAGATAAAATCTATACTAAAATTATTAAATACAAAACCAGATATGAATAAAACAGCTTTGTATGAGTATCTTTCATTTATGACACCTATTAATGATACTACTTTTTATGAAAATATTAAAAAATTACCAGCAGGTTACTTTTTATCGGTTGAAAAAGATACTATCAACATTGAAAAATACTATGATATAGATGCTATAGAAACAAAAGAATATAAAGAAAGTGAAGTCTTAGAAAAAATAGAAGAGTTACTGATTGATTCTGTAAAGTTACGGCTTACCTCTGATGTTGAAGTTGCTACATTACTCTCTGGTGGATTAGACTCCTCTTTGACATCAGCTTTATATGCACAGTATTCAGAAAAACAAATCAATACATTTTGTATCGGATATGAAGAACATACGCATTATAGTGAATTACCTTTTGCAAAAATTGCTGCTGAACATATAGGTTCAAATCATCATGAAGTAATACTTACCAAAAAAGATTTTATAGAAACTATCGATAAGATGCTTGAGCATACAGATGAACCTTTTGGAGATAGTGCATCGATTCCTACATATTTTTTATCACAGTATATACACAATCAAGGTATCAAAGTAGCTCTTTCAGGTGAGGGAAGTGATGAGAGTTTTTTAGGGTATGATAATTATTTTAGAATGCTTCAATATTATCAATCAAACCCAATCGAAAAACCTTTTGATCTCACAAAAGAGTGGGAATTTGACAATAGAAAATTGAACAGCCAAGATATCTATCAAACTTGTGGAGAAACATTTACTGAAAAACAAAAAGAATTACTGTTCAAAAACTATAAAGCAGATGATTATTTGGAAAAATATAAGACTGATTATCCCCCTTTTAAGTGGCTTACTTATATAGACTTTAAAATATGGATAGCTGAAGTCCTAATGACTAAAATAGATAAAATGTCTATGGCACATTCTCTTGAGTTAAGAGCTCCGTTTTTGGATTATAGGCTAGTAGATTTTATGTTAGGTGTCGAAGAAAAACTAAAAGTGGGTACTACAAATAAATCTTTGTTGAAGCAGGTAGCCAAAAAGTATTTACCATCAGGAATTATACATAGAGAAAAGAAAGGCTTTGGGTCTCCATTTATTGAATGGCTTTATGAAGAATATGGAGATGAAATACTTACTACTATTTTAGATGTAAATAAAAAATGTAATCTTTTTAATGAAGAGTTTGTAATATTTCTCTATAATGAAGCCAAAGAAAAAAGATTTAAACAACATATATGGAATTTGTATATATTTGCAAGATGGTTTCATAAAAACTATTAGTATATGATCAAAAAATAGATTAGCGTAATAAATAAAAAAATTTAAGGAGACAAATAGTGATTTTATTTGATATGGATATGGGGAAATGGGTTTTATTTTTTGAACCAATTATTAAAAAGTTACAACAAAGAAATATTCCATATATTATTATTTCTCGATCAGGAGAAGGGTATCATGAGCTTAATGAAATTTTAGACTTAAAAGAGTTACCCTATATATCACTAGGTGAATTTGGTGGTGCTTCACTTGAGGGTAAGCTAGTATCTAGTCTAAAAAGACAATCGCTTATCTTAGATATAATGAATGAATATAAAGTGACTAAAGTTATTAGTGGAAGTGTAGTTGATTCTACAAGAGTTGCATTTGGTTTAGGTATTCCAATATATAATTTTTATGATATTCCCCTTTCTGATTATAAAGCAAATTTTAAACGGGCGTTACCACAAGCTAGATTAACAATTCCCTTAGCAACCAAAATGTTTAAACCTTTTGTAGTACCAAATGAGGTGATTAATAGGTTTGGACTTGATGATGAACAAATCGTTGAGTATAATTTTATAGATCCTCTTATTTGGCTCAAAGATTTTCAATATGATGAAAAATATGTAAAAGAATCTTTAATTGCTTATGATATTGATTATTCAAACCCGACGATAGTTATAAGAGAAGAAGAATACAAATCAAGTTATGTGGATAAAAAGTATCCATTTTTATATGAGTCACTATTGGATATAAAAAATGAAACGAATGCGAATATTATTATAATTCCGAGATATGAAAGTGATTATCTAAAAGTTGAATTTCCATTTGCTGTGATAGTAGAAGAAAAAATAACAATTCAGCATTTAATCAAATTTGCAGACCTATTTATAGGTGGTGGTGGTACACTCAATACTGAAGCATGTTTTTTAGGGACTCCAACTATATCTACACGAAGTTTTATTTGTCATTATGATAAGTGGCAAATAGACAACGATTTGATGGTATGGGTAAAAGATAAAGAAGAGCTTTTAGAAAATGTTGTATCTTTAATAGGGACACAAGTTGATGTAACAAAATTGGAAGATATGAGTGTCGATATCGATGGTATTGTAGATGAGATTTTAAAAGAGCATTCGTAAAAATAAAAATCCCTGTCCCAATTGGACAAAGTGTTATTTTACATTTATCTGCTATGATAACACTAATAAAACACAAGGAAAATTGTGAAACAAGAACAATTACAAAAAATATATGAAAATCAAAATATTCAAATGGTAAAATTTGAGAATGAAACATATACATTAAATAGCAAATATAAAATAGGGACTATCACTCTTACGAATAAAAGTGCTACACTCAATTTACAAGGAAATTCTAGTCAAAAGATAGTGATAGATTTTGAAAAACTTAATGGTGCATATCGAGATGATACGGTTATTGTTCAAGTACTTTTTAATCCAAAAGGGAAAACAAAAGCAAAGGTGATACAGATACTGAATAGAAATCAAAACTCTATCCTTTGTTTTGTAAAAGATAAAAACTTATATACAATCAAAGAAAATATTCTTATTGATTGTGATATTGTGAATAATAAAAATGGAGATGTTGTCGTTTTTGAAGATGGTAAAATAGCATCAAAATTTGGCAATATTATGGATCCGAAAGTAGATGAACATATTTCGTTGTTTTTATATAATGAATACTATCGATTAGTAGAACAGCCTAAAGTCTCGTATACTCCTTTGGATAAAGAGAATAGAAGAGATTTGACCCATTTGGAGTTTTGTACTATAGATCCTGCGAGTGCAAAAGACCATGATGATGCGATCTATTATGATGATAAGACAGATGAGATCTATGTCGCTATTGCTGATGTGAGTGCCTATGTACAAGAGGGGAGTGACTTGGACAAAGATGCTTTACGACGCTCTTTTTCTATCTATTTTCCTCACAAAGTGTTGCCTATGTTGCCTTTTGAATTGAGTACTGATTTGTGTTCTTTAGTTCCGCACAAAGCTCGACCTGCATATGTATTTAAGATGAAACTTGATACAAAAACTATGATGATTACCTCTAGTGAACTTTTTGAAGCGATGATAGAATCAAAATATAAATATAGCTATGAGTATATAGATGAAGTGTTAGAACAAAATGATATGACTAATATCCATACAAAACTATTTGTACTTACTCAAAAATTGAAAAAAAAGAGACTCAAAAATGGCTTTGATTTTAGAAATGATGAGATACGACTTATTTTGGATGATGATGAAAAACTTAAAAATCTGGAGATAGAAAGTTCTTCACCATCACATAGTTTGGTCGAAGAGTGTATGCTTTTAGCCAATCAAGAAGCAGCAAAAAGACTCAAAAATATGGGAATATTTCGTGTCCATGATGAACCATCAGATACAAAAATAAAAAAACTTATCGATGAAGTAAATTTTTTGGGAATCAAAGCAAAACTCAAAGAGGATGTACACTCTACAATTACAAATATTCAGAAATTAGCACACAAAGTGGATCTTGAGCAAGAGGTCGATGAGCTTATTATTCAGTCGCAACAACAGGCATCGTATAGTAATATCAAAAAACCTCACTTTGGATTGGGATTTGATGATTATTCACATTTTACTTCCCCTATACGAAGATATGCGGATTTGGTTTTACATCGAATCTTGAAAAGTGGAAAAATTCCAAAAGAGATAGAAGATATTTGTGAAGCTATAAGTGTACGAGAACGAGAGATAGCCAAACTTGTGTGGGATTATGAAGATAGAAAATATGCACGATATTTGAGTAACTATGTTGGCAAAAAATATATGGCTACTCTAATAGATACAGATACTATTATATGTAAACTTGATGGAGAGATACAGGGAGCTAGAGTATATATCGAAAATTATTCAGGTCAAAAGCTTTTTTCTAAGGTAGAGGTCAAAATAACACATAGTGATATTATTTCAAAAAAGATTATGGGAAATATATTATAGTTATAATAAAGATAGAATGGTTATAATATTGTATGTATAAAAATCAATTTGACAATGAATTTTCATCCAATATTATCTATAATGCCTATATGTTTTATGGACAATGTGACTATTTAGTAGATACTTATTCAGATAAAGTAGCTTTAAAATTAGGAGCTAAAGAAGATATTCGGAAAATATATTTTGATGAGTATAATTATAAAGAGTGTGATAATTTTTTGTCTCAATCTTCACTTTTTTCTGATTCTAATGTATTGATTATAAAAACAGCTAAAAAAATCCCTAAAAAAGAACTAGATGTACTTATATCTTTGTGTAACACAAATCCTGATAGTTTTTTTATCCTTAATTGTATAGGGGAAACAGATTTTAAAACTATGGCAAAAAGTTTTTCTAAAAAAACAAACTCTTGTGAGGTACGATTTTTTAATCCATCAGATAAAGAAGCTATCCATATCTTAAATGATGTAATACAAAAGAAAAATGTACGATGTGGTTTTGGTGAGTTACAATATCTGTATACGATGCATCAGAAAAATTTGAGTTTGGCTGTAAATGATATTGATAAATTGTCTATTTTACAAAAACCAATCACTACAAATATAATAAATACACAATGTTTTGGGATGGGATCTATCTCAGTTGATGATTTTTTGAACAAACTTTTTAGAGGAGAAGGAATCAATAAAGATCTCTATATGCTTTTAGAAGAGGGGATGAATGAGATAAATCTACTCAATCAAACTACCTCGTATATACAACAACTTTTTACAATCAATAGTTATCTTAAACTCCATGGTCAGCTTAATATCAAAGAGATTTGGGGCTATAATCTTCCAAAAAACATTGCAAATACACGAGCAAGTATCGCTATCAAATTTAATAATGATGATTTTATACGGATGTTTAATCTCTTTTCTATTCTTGAATTAGATCTCAAAACACATAAAGGACTTGATACAAATAGTTATACACATGCCTGCTTTAGGAATTTTTCAGCAAGTTTAAGATAAAATCGCCTCTCAAAGTGGAAATAATACAATTTATTTTTTATTATTACCCTTAACCTTGCTGATAAAACTTCGGTTTATCGGCTAAAACCAAAAGGAGAAAAGAATGGCTAGAATTAGACATTACGAAACTATGTTTATAGTTAAAGCAACGCTTACAGATGAGGAAACTCAAGCACAAATTGCAACTGTAAAAGCAAATATTGAAAAAAACGGTGGAACAATTGTTTCTTGTGACGAAATGGGTTCAAGAAATCTTGCATATGAGATTGAAAAACAAAAAAGAGGTTACTACTATGTAATCTATTTTACAGCACCTTCAGAATCAATCGGTGAGTTAGAAAGAAATTACAGAGTAAATGAAAATATCATTAGATTTATCTTCATCAAATCTGAAAGTAAAACAGAAGTAAAACACTGGACTGCAATGTCAGACGAAGCTGCTAAAAGAGCAGAAAGTAAAGCTGCAAAATAATTGTAGTGACAATATAGTTATAATGAGTAAAGGAATTTTTTATGTACAATAAAGTGATAATGATCGGAAACCTTACAAGAGATATTGAACTCAAATATCTTCCAAGTGGGAGTTGTATAGCAAACTGTGCTATAGCAACAAGCCACAAGTATAAAATGCAAAATGGAGAACAAAAAGAAGAAGTTTGTTTTTTAGATTTTTCTATATTTGGAAAAGGTGGAGAGATTTTTAACCAATATGTACGAAAAGGTTCTAAGGTTATGCTTGAGGGTAGATTGGTTTTTCAACAATGGAAAGCACAAGATGGAACAAATAGAAGTAGACATGCCTTAAATGTATCAGATTTTAAGTTTTTAGATAGTAAATCTGATTCACAAAATATGGGTGCTGGAAACTCTCAGCAACCACAGCAAAATTATGGTCAACCACAACAAAACTATAATGCTGGGCAACAGCAATATGGTCAGGCACAAGCACAACAACAAAATTATAACGCACCGCAACAACAGGCACAAAATAGTGGTATGAATAAACCATCTTATGAGGAAAACATACCTAGCATTGATATAGACAACGACGAAATACCGTTTTAGTCTGTAGAAGAACATAAAAGGAAGCATCATGGCTGAAAGAAGAAAATTCGCAAAAAAATATTGTAAATACTCTGCAATGAAATTAGATTATATTGATTATAAAAATGGAGAATTATTAAAAATCTCTATGTCTGAAAGAGGTAAAATTATG
>Ga0193952_1000059_pt1 | contig 46597 bp, 35 predicted proteins | sample BB_3_MG_FD_140368 | JGI IMG/M metagenome (GOLD analysis project Ga0193952, IMG submission 140368) | Microbial mat bacterial communities from the Broadkill River, Lewes, Delaware, United States - BB_3_MG | ecosystem: Environmental > Aquatic > Freshwater > River > Microbial mats | place: USA... | reverse complement strand
TCAGTGTTACCTTCGGAGCCAGTTGATAGGACGGCGCCTACTATTACATTGTTAGGGAAGGCCTTCGTCACAGTAGAACTGGGTAAAGCTTATACCGATGCTGGTGCGACCGCTTCTGACAATAAAGATGGTAATATCACGGCTCAAATTGTTACGGTAAACCCTGTGAATACCGGAACGATTGGCGTTTACACCGTGACTTACAATGTAAGTGATATGGCAGGAAATAGCGCAGCGCAAGTCTCTCGAACGGTTCGTGTTGTTGAGCCTGCGGATGCCACTGCACCAGTTATTACTTTGTTAGGTGACTCTTCAGTAATCTTAGAATTAGGTCAAACTTATACCGATGCGGGTGCGACCGCTTCTGACAATAAAGATGGTAACATCACGGCTCAAATTATCACGCTAAACCCTGTAAATACCGGAACGATTGGCGTTTACACCGTGACTTACAATGTAAGTGATGTGGCAGGAAATAGCGCAGCGCAAGTCACTCGAACGGTTCGTGTTGTTGAGCCTGCGGATGCCACTGCACCAGTTATTACTTTATTAGGTGACTCTTCAGTGACCTTAGAATTAGGTCAAACTTATACCGATGCTGGTGCGACTGCTTCTGACAATAAAGATGGTAATATCACTGCTCAAATTATCACGCTAAACCCTGTAAATACCGGAACGATTGGCGTTTACACCGTGACTTACAATGTAAGTGATGTGGCAGGAAATAGCGCAGCTCAAGTCACTCGAACGGTTCATGTTGTTGAGCCTGCGGATACCACTGCACCAGTTATTACCTTGTTAGGAGAGCCTTCAGTGACCTTAGAATTAGGTCAAGCTTATACCGATGCTGGTGCGACCGCTTCTGACAACAAGGATGGCGATATTACAGGTCAGATGACAGTAGTCAATCCAGTGGATATTAATACGGTTGGACGCTATGAAGTAACATACGACGTTCGCGATGCGGCAGGTAACCTTGCGGAACAAGTATCAAGAATTGTGAATGTTATTGAGGCCGCTAAGCCAGAAAGTTGGGGCAGCAATTGGGATGAAATGCACTGGAGTTAATGGTAAAAGTTTATTGGTTGCGTTTTCTTTTTGAAGCTTCAAGCGTTAAGCGTAAAAGTTTCTACCGGCCGGTAAGTTTATTGCGTTGTGAGAAGCGCTTTAAGTTTATGCCAAAAAGTAGATCAATTTTCTGTATGAAAATAAATTTTAGCCCAACCTTGCGAAGGCTGAAGGCAAGCAATAAATTGTTTAAGCGCCGAGAGCGATTGTTGGACTAAATCAAGTGAGCTTGGCTATTTTTTCTTGGCTTTTTGCCAAGCTCTGAGCTTAATGCTAAAGCCATAAATCAAAATCTAGCTTTCCCCATTACATCTCTGCCCGTCCAAATTTATGGACTTAAAAGTAGGCTTCCTGTTATGCGAACACGTACGTCACTGTTACCTTGTTCTTGGTAAGGTGCCGAGCTTGAGGCGACACGTGCTTCCATGACCATTGGTGTTTTGTAACGAACGACTGGTGCGCTTGCATGTGGTTGGATGTCTGTCTTGATTAAGCGATAGTTTTGATGTCCAAACCCTTTTGCAATCACTGAAGCTTTTGCCTGATAACCCTCGATCACTGTTTTTAACAGAGTGGCTTCTGCCTTTTGGCGTTTCTCATTACTTAATGTGAAGCTCATTGATTGAAAGGCTAAAGGTTGTTGTAACTGAGTTAATACTTTGTCCAAGTTTGCATCAGTTTTAGCGGACAGTGTGAGTGTTTGTTGACCCCGCCAATGAGAGATTACCCGGTTTTTGCCATAGACCGGTGATACCTGATAATTACCCGTCTGCAAAGATTCGACATCGGCATTCTGCAAAATGGTTTTGGCTTTTTGCATCATTTTGTTGATTTTAAGGCTGACATCAGCGGAACTTTCACCTTCTGCAATGGCAGCGAATTGTAACTCCATCAAATCGTTTTCCAGTTGCATGACTTCTTCATACGAAAAATTCACTTGATGACCGGCCGGCAAACTTTCGTTAGCGATAACTGGTGTACTCAAAGTGCCAATAAGTAGTGCGACAAATAAGTGGTTTGTCACTTTGAGCTTTTGTAAATGGGGTTTGATGAATTGAAATTGCATACCCGTTCCTCATTAATCAAAATATTAATTTTCAGTATACGTTAATAGACGCATTTAAAAGTGAGTTAACGTGAATTTTATGGGGTGAATTTTTAATAGAGCGTGACTTTCTATTCGATGGCTTTTTCTCCTTTGAATTCTATTCGTTATAATAGCGGCCTTAATTTTCGAATGTTCGGATAAACCGAGCGTAAAACACCATAGGCAACTTATATGTCCATTCCTCAACCCGATTCAATGACTCCAGTCGAGCGTCGAGCTGCTTTTTCTATTGCGGGCATTTTCTCGACTCGAATGCTTGGCCTTTTTATGATTTTTCCGGTCTTTGCACTCTTTGCAGAGAAAGAGTTTGAAAATATTACTGGTACGCAAATCGGGATTGCTATTGGGGTTTACGGCTTAACTCAGGCTTTGTTACAAGTGCCATTTGGTATGTTGTCCGATAAGTTTGGCCGCAAACCTTTGATTATGGTCGGCATGATAATTTTCATGATTGGATCTCTGATTTGTGCGGTGGCTGATTCAATCGAAATGATGATTATTGGTCGGGCGCTTCAGGGAATGGGCGCTGTTGCGGCGGTATTAATGGCCTCTGTAGCGGATTTGGTTCGCGAACAATATCGCCTTCGAGCTATGTCGATTGTTGGTATGACCATTGGTTTGTCATTTACCTTGTCATTGGTTGCTGGGCCATTGTTGGATGCGTGGATTGGTGTGCGTGGTATTTTTTGGGTGATTGCAGGCCTCTCGATTCTTGGTATGGTGCTCGTGTGGTTTGCACTGCCTAAAATCGAAAATCAGTCTTTCCAGCGTGAAGCACAAACCGATGTGACGCAGTTTTCTGATGTATTAAAACATCCGCAATTACTTCGATTGGATTTGGGTGTGTTTGTTCTACACGCAATTTTGACGGCCATGTTTGTTGTTATGCCGTTAATTTTGCGTGATTCAGCAGAGTTACCTTCAGTTGAACATTGGTATATCTATTTGCCAGTCATGCTGTTGTCGTTCGTGTTAATGGTACCGTTTATTATTCAAGCAGAAAGCAAAGGTCGTATGAAACCAGTGTTTTTGGGCGCGATTGCGGCAATTATGTTGATGCAATTGGCATTTATTGGTGTTGACTTAAATTTCTGGAGCTTGTTTGTTTTATTGCTGATTTTCTTCACTGCGTTTAATTTGCTTGAGGCGAGTTTGCCTTCTTTGGTGGTGAAATTGTCACCGGCCGATAAGAAAGGTACGGCCAGTGGTGTTTATTCAACCAGTCAGTTTATTGGTGCAGCGATCGGTGGTGCGCTAGGGGGTTATCTGTACCAGCATTATGGTTATAATGGGGTGTTTGCATTAACCGCGATTTTGGGAATGGTTTGGCTGTTGGCTGCTAGTTCAATGGAAAAGCCAATGCCATTGAGTATCGCGTCTGTTCCGCTTGGTCATGTGGAGTGTGATGAGATTGAAGCGTTGGAAAAACGCTTGTTAGAGTTTGATGGAATTTATGAGGCGGTGATTTTGGTTGAGGAGAATCGAGCTTATTTCAAAATCGACCGCAAAAAATTGGATGAGGTCACTCTAATCGATTATATTGAAAAGAGTAATGAGTCTTTAGTACGGAGAGAAGGTCAGTTATGCGAGGCATAAACAAAGTAATTTTAGTAGGTACATTAGGTGCAGATCCTGATGTGAAATATGCGGCTAATGGAAATGCCATCGCCAATTTAAGCGTTGCAACTTCGGAAGAGTGGAATGACAAAAATACCGGGCAGAAACAGCAAAAGACTGAATGGCACCGTGTTTCCATGTTTGGTAAATTGGCTGAAATCGCTGGACAATATCTTCGTAAAGGGTCTCAAGTATATCTAGAAGGTAAATTGCAAACACGAAAGTGGCAAGATCAGAATGGTCAAGACCGCTACACCACCGAAGTGGTGATTTCTGGTTTTGACGGTACTATGCAGATGCTAGGTGGTGGTAACCGCGGCGGTGATGCGCCTTATGACAATAACCAAGGGTTTGGTCAGCAGCAAGGAATGAACAACCAACCGATGGGTGGTGGGATGAATCAGGCTCCTCAGCAATCAATGGGTAATCAGGGCAACCAAGGTGGTCAACAAATGCCTCCGCAGGGTGGTTTCCCTCCACAAAATCAAGGTATGGGGCAAACACAACCTATGCAACCAAGCCCAGCGCCGGCTATCAATGATTTTGAAGATGATAATGTTCCATTTTAACCATCACAATAATTATTATTTTTGATAAAGATGCTAAGAACCCCGTAATTACGGGGTTTTTTGTGCCTGTAGAAAACCTATGCAGGAAGTAGGGTTCAGTAAAATATTTAAGAAATAACGGCAAGATAGGGCTCAGTTATGATGTTAGGCAGCTTTAGCTTATGACAAATAAAAACTTTATATTTGTTATTCCTACAGATTTGTATAGGGTGTTTCTTAGGTTGCTGTAAAAAATTGTTTTTTAAGGATATTTAAGTATTGCATTGTTAGGGTTTGTGTACTGAAAAATAGGTTAGATAGGTTTGTTTCTATTAAAAAAGTATTCGGTTTTTAGATTAGTAAAATTCAATTTATTTATCTATAGATTTAAGTAATCAATTTAGGCGGCGATTTAACTTAAACTTCTAAAAAAGTATTGGAAGTATTCGATATGAAAAATAAGTCTCTTAAAACAAAAATTATCGTGATTGCATCGGCAATTGGTGGGTTAGTTGCGGTTATCATCGCAATAACGCTTTATCTTAATAACGTGGTGCCACTAAAAGAAAAAGTCTCAAAAGAGCTTATTTCAAATATGGAGTCTTTTGTAGAAACGCAAATTTTTCAAAAAGTCCAAGGTGGCATTATGGGAGCCACTGCGGTGGCGATTGACCCTCGGGTTGCTGAAGCTCTTGCTATAGAAGAAAGAGGGGATTTATTAAAGCGGTTTGCAAAGATTCGAGATCAATATAAAGGGCAAACGAATTATAAAAATATTCAAACGCAGTTAATCACCGCTGATGGACGTTCCTTAATCAAGTCGTGGGAACTTGATAGTTATGGTCAAAACCTTGCAAACAGCCCACTTGTTCAGAAGTTGATAAATGAAAAGCAAGCCTTTGGTTCCCTTGCAGTTGGCGCTTTAGGGGTATCAATTATTGCAATGTCTCCGGTGCTTGAAGGCGATGAGTTTTTAGGTGGAATTGCCATGATTCAGGGACTGGCCTCCGTTCGAAAAAACTTTACAGCACAAACCGGTGGAGAGTGGCTTCTGCTTGTTGACCGTGAATATATAAGCGACAAATATGGAGAAATGCCTGTCATTGAGAAAAACACCTCTTTTAATGAACGATTTATTGTTGCGAATGATCGGTGGTTTAAAGAAGACGTCATAAACTTGGTCAAAAGTAATTATCAACAAACAACGGGAATCAATCAAAATATCTATTTTCATCATCAAAAAATCATAATTGATTTACCTGCTATGGATGAGACAAACCAACCATTTGGTCGTCATATCTTTGTCATGGATGAAAAAGAGTACTATGGTCCAATTAATGAAGCTATGAATTCAGCTTTGATTGCCATTATAGGTATCGTGCTAGGTATTTTCCTTTTAACGACCGTGCTGGTGGTTGTTTTTAGTAAGATTGTCATCAATCCTTTGATCAACATGCAAAGTTCTATTAAAAAGATTGTTTCGACTGGAAATTTTGATATCAGAAATTCGGTTGAATCGGAAGATGAAATTGGTCAGACTTCTGAAGCTTTGAATTCATTACTCCATCAGATAAGCATCATCATTAAAGATTCAAACATAGCCGTCAAGGCAATTTCTGAAGGTGATTTTTCGAAAAAAATCGATGGAACCTATGCAGGTAACTTGGCTGAACTTCAAGAAGGGATTAATTCAAGTGTAACGAATATCGATTCTGTCATACAGCAAATTTCTAAAGTCATTCATGCAATGAAAGTAGCTGATTTCAATATTTCAATTGAAAACAATACAAAAGGTCAGTTCTTCGAAATCTTGAAAGATTCGGAACAAGCGATTAATTCCACCAATAACATTATTTCTGAGATTAATCTTGTGATGGAAAGTATGCAGAAAGGTGATTTCTCATTAAGAGTATCAATTGACGCGAGCGGAGAATTAAATACGCTAAAAGAGCATATAAATCAGTCAATGGATTCACTAAACAGTGCGATTCAAGAAATTTCTTCAGTTGCCTCTTCTATGAGTCAAGGAGATTTAACTCGAACTGTCAATAATGAATATCATGGAGAACTTAGTGCTCTCAAAGAGGCGATGAATCTATCTCTTGAAAAACTGGGTGAAAGTATTGGTTTGGCAATCAGTTCGGCAAATATTGTGACCAGTGAGGCTGAAAAGGTCTCTTTGGGTGCGGATAATTTAAATACTCGTTTACAGCAGCAAGCGTCTGCTGTAGAGCAAACTTCTGCAACGATGGAACAAATGAACTCAGCGGTTCAGAATAACACCGAAACGACTGATAGCGTTGCAAAAGTCATGCAAAAAGTTCAAGGCCAAGCGAATGAAGCGGCTCAAATTATGAAGTCGACAATTGATTCGATGGATAGTATCCAAGAGTCTAGTCAGCAAATCTCTGAAATTGTCACCTTGATTGATAGCATCTCTTTCCAGACAAATTTATTGGCTTTAAATGCTGCTGTGGAAGCTGCAAGAGCAGGAGAGCATGGTAGAGGTTTTGCTGTGGTGGCGAGTGAAGTAAGAAGTTTGGCTCAAAAGTCAGCAGATGCAGCGAAAGATATCAAAAATTTAATTGATTCGAGTGTGCAGAGAGTGAGTCAAGGAAGCGTATTAGCCAGTCAGTCAGGTGATGCTATTAAGCAAATCACGGCTTCAATTGAAGAGGTGAGTAATATGATTTACCAAGTAAATACTGCCTCTCATGAGCAAGCTCAGGGTATTGGTCAGGTACACAATGCAATCAATGAAATTGATTCCGCAACACAAGAGAATGCTGCGCTTGTTGAGCAAACCTCAAGCTCAACATCTCATATGACGCAACAGGCCGTAGAACTCAAACAGAATATGGAGTTATTTAAAACCGTTTCTTCATTGCCAGACAGCACAACTACCCAAAAAGCTTTAGTGACGAACAAGGATAAAATGCTTAAGCTTGAGAAACCATCTGATTCGTGGTCAGATTTTTAAATGAACGCAAGCTAAGGCAGTTGAGTGAACGAAGTTTGCTTGAAAGTACTTTAACGACCTTGGCTGTGCTTTTCAGACCAAGCCGTTTAAGTGAACTTTTTAAAAAGTACTTAACAAGAGGCTCTTGCTTTAATGGAATTTACCGGCCGGTAGAATTTTGATTGTTTCTCAACTCACAAGACACTATTGCTAGTTTGTTTGTGAAATAGATGGATTGCTTCAATCCCAGAACTGACCCCCATTTTTTTATAGAGTCGATTGCGGTGAGTTTTAATGGTATTTTCGGCAATAAAAAGTTTTTCGGCCATTTGGTTAATAGAATAGCCGTTTACCAGATAATGCAATATCTGCTTTTCGCGGATCGTCAATTCAAACTCGCGGCTTAATTGGGTTAAATCAGCGCCTTTGCGCATTTGAGTGATAATCTCAAACTGTTCACGCGAGAACCAAAAAGAGCCTTGGTCTATTTTTTCAATCCCTTGTTGCACTAATCCATTTGACATTTCTTTGGTGAATACGCCTTTGACAATAAACCGTTTGATTAATTGGCTGATGTCTGTCTCGGGTTCTATAAACAAGGCGACGTGTGCATCATTTAATCGAATCTGCAATTCATCGATAATTTTCGTGCTGTTTTTGACTTCTCCAGCCGGTACTTCAAAAATAATTAGATCGTCATCATTAAATTTTAGGCTTCGGTCATAGGTCGAGAAGATGACCGGCGTTTCAAAGCTCAATTTGAGTGTGTTTAAAAAGTTTTGTGCCGCTGGTGTAAGGTCGGATAGAAAATAGATGCGTGAAAAACTTTGTAGAGTGGTTTGTTGAACCTGAAACATCAATCAGTTCTCGTTTTACTGTGAATTATGCGAGCAATTATAACAAAGTATCATAATATTTAATGACTTCGATAAGGGTGTTACAGTGCTTTCAAAATTCACTAAACTTTGGCTGAAATTTGCCGCTATAAGTGACAGAGGTATGAATTTATGGCAAAGAAAATCAGTAAAAAAATTGAGGTCACACCCGCACTCAAGTACTTTTTTGCAAAGTTAGAGAAAGAAAATAGTCGGTACGAAAGTGAGCTTGAGCGTATTGAAGAAGAGAGCCTCTTGCCAATTGATGAGATTGAGGCATTTGTTCGTGCGCTAAAAACTCAAAATATCTTTATTCATACTGTTGGGTTATCTGGAAAACGCGAGTCAACCATCTTAAGTAAAGCAATTTTCAGCTTAAATAAAATCATTAAAATTTATTACAGTACGAGTTTTGATGAGCATGACACCGGTTTTATTCGTGTGCGATCTGACTTGGAAGAACGAACAATTGTGGTTGAGCGTTTACACGGTTTTCGACCAAAAGCAGAAACCATGTATCAGAGTTCTGATCAATGTCATGTCATTCGCTATTTAACGAAATGGTTAATTCAACGGATTGACTGGACGAAAACGAAGCTGTCTACGCTGGAAATTTACTCGATCTATCAAGCGGTGATAGAGGAGGAACGTCAAGAAGAGTTGTTTGAAGAAGACAATTGGATGGAACACGAAAACGTGCACTAAGTTTGTAAAACGCTTTGATTTTATAAGAAGATTTACCGGCCGGTAGAGATTTAGCGGCCAGTTTTTGTTTGTAGCAAGTTGATATCGGATAGAGCTTTAGTGAGTGCGATGAACCGCGAGGTCCGCTAAGCTTTTAAGAGCTTCTTTAAGTTCTGATGCCTCTAGAGAAGCTAAAGCAGATTTGGCTTTTTCTGCTTCACTTTGTGCCAATTTCTGCGTGTAGGCAATGGCACCACTATTTTTGATGATGGCAGTGACTTCTTCTAAACGTTCAGCGCCGTCTTTTTCAATGGCTTCACGAATGATTTGTTTCTCATTGTCGTTGCCATTTTGCAACACATAAATTAGCGGTAGCGTAGGTTTGCCTTCCGCTAAATCATCGCCAACGTTTTTACCAAGTTCTTCCTCATCTGCCAAATAATCCAACGCATCATCGATTAATTGGAAAGCTGCTCCAAGATGACGACCGTATAAAACAAACGCTTCTTCTAAATCTGTCCGGCCGGTAAGGATTGGGCCCATTTGAGTTGCGGCCTCAAACAGTTTTGCGGTTTTACGGTGAATGACCTCCATGTAGCGTTCTTCGGTCGTGTCTGCATCATGAATGTTCAGTAGTTGTAGCACTTCGCCTTCAGCAATGACGTTCGTTGCCTCCGACATGACTTGCATAATACGCATAATCCCCGGTTCAACCATCATTTCAAAAGAGCGAGAGTACAGGAAGTCACCGACTAAAACGCTGGCAGCATTCCCCCATACCTCGTTGGCCGTTTGATTGCCTCGGCGCGTATCGGATTCATCGACAACATCATCGTGTAATAACGTCGAGGTGTGGATAAATTCAATGACTGCAGCCATGGTAAGATGGTCGGTGCCTTGATAACCACAGGCGCGAGCGCTGAGTAAGACCAGTAGAGGTCGCAAACGTTTGCCACCACTATTAATAATGTAGTGACCAATTTGATTAATCAGAACAACATCTGATGAAAGACGGTTTAAAATTAGTTGGTCAACCGCGTCAATATCGTCTGCAATCAGTGCGCGAATTTCTTTTAGGGTCATAAGACTTGTCATAAGACTCTTTTAGCTTGTGGCGAATTTATTCAAAATAAGGGTCACTATTTTAGACTGAAACCCTGATTCTGACCAGTTGGATATGCGATTCATTCAAAGCCGTATTTTGACCGGCCGGTAATCCTTGCTTGAAGCTCGCAAGTGTTTGAAAACTATTTGAATTTATTTTGTTTTTGGCGTTGACCTTGTATATGGAAATCTATATAATCCGGCTTTCGCTAAATTTAGCGGCTTATTAAAAAGATATAGATATCCGGGAGATAATCAATGTACGCAGTAATTAAAACCGGTGGTAAGCAGTATCGAGTTCGTGAAGGTGATGTGATTCGTGTTGAGTCATTGAATGCAGAAGCCGGTGACGCGATTGAATTCGACCAAGTATTGATGGCAGGTGAAGGCGCAGACGTTAAAGTTGGTGCACCACTTCTTGAAGGTGCTAAGGTTGCAGCCACTGTTGAAGCAAACGGTCGTGGTCAAAAAGTGACCATCATCAAGTTCCGTCGTCGTAAGAACCGCTCGAAAACGAAACAAGGCCACCGTCAAAACTTCACAGAAGTTAAAATTGGTAAAATCACTGCTTAATTCTGTTTGCCAGAAATTAGGTATGTTTGTTTAGAAAGATTAATTAAAACAGCGGCTGGCTCTGAGTAGGGGACGGCTCTGTGAACAAAAGGACATTGCTATGGCTCACAAAAAAGCAGCAGGTAGTACTAAAAACGGTCGCGATTCTAATGCCAAACGATTGGGTGTGAAAGCATTCGGTGGTCAAGCGGTTTCTGCGGGAAGCATCATTGTTCGTCAACGTGGTACTAAGTTCCACGCGGGTGATAACGTTGGTCGTGGTAAAGATGATACTCTTTTTGCAAAAGCAGACGGTCAAGTTGCTTTCGTATCAAAAGGTAAGCCTGTACGTACTTTCGTAACAGTTGTTGCTGAATAATCAAAACTGATTATTTTTGCAAATGAAAAGCGCCCTACCGATATTTTCGGTGGGGCGTTTTTGTTTGTGGAAGATGATTGGTGTTTTCAAGCTTTGCTAGCGATGAATATTCCAAAAAGTTTCACAGGACAAGGATGTCCTGTGAGAGTCCTCAGATATGAGCTCGAAACGTCTTTTTGAAATATTCATCGGTAGCGAAGTTTTACGCCTTTTGAAACACAATTTTCTAACATTTCTCGTGGCATGCCTCTGGTAAAATAATGTCACTTTTTATCCCCCATCACTTTTAAAGCCTAAGGAAAAAACTATGCAATTTGTTGATGAAGCCAGTATTCGAGTCTTTGCCGGCCGAGGTGGTAATGGTGTGGTCAGTTTTCGCCGTGAAAAATATATTCCGTTTGGTGGGCCAAATGGTGGTGATGGCGGTGATGGCGGTAGTGTTTATTTGCAAGCCGATCGTAACCTGAATACATTAGTTGATTTCCGTTATAACCGTGATTACCGTGCACAAAACGGACAGTCAGGAATGGGGCAGCAAAAAACAGGTTCAGCCGGTGATGACTTGGTTGTTTTGGTTCCAGTTGGGACAACCGTTGTTGACGTAGACGCTGACGAGGTCATGGGGGATTTAACCGAACATGGTCAAAAGCTCCTTGTCGCAGAAGGCGGTCGTCACGGCCTAGGAAATGTACACTTTAAAAGTTCTCGTAACCGGACACCTCGTCAATGCACACCGGGTGAACCGGGTGAAGAGCGTCAGCTTGCTTTAGAGATGAAAGTTTTGGCAGATGTCGGGTTACTTGGCTTGCCGAATGCGGGTAAATCCAGTCTGATTTCTTCGGTTTCGGCAGCACGCCCAAAAGTAGCCAATTATCCTTTTACCACGCTTTACCCTAATTTGGGCGTGGTAGCAGTCTCTCCGGAAACCAGTTTTGTTATGGCCGATATTCCAGGTCTGATTGAAGGTGCTGCAGAAGGTGCTGGGCTAGGTATCCAATTCCTGAAGCACTTGGCGCGTACCGGCTTATTGTTGCACGTTGTGGATATTGCACCGGTTGATGACTCAGATCCTGTAGAAAATATTCGAGTGATTCAACAAGAGCTTGAAAAATACAGCGATGAATTGGTCGATAAACCTCGTTGGTTGGTGCTAAACAAAACCGATTTAATGTTGCCGGAAGAGGCGGAAGAGGTTTGTCAGCGCATTGTGGAAGAGATTGAATGGCAAGGTCCTACGTATCGCATCTCAGCAATCACGCGTGAGGGCACGCAGCAGCTTGTCAATGACATTGCACAAGCCTTGGTTGAAAATCGTCGTGATGCCTTTGAACAGGAAGATTTACAAGCGGCTCAAGCGCAGCAACAAGCTGAAGAAAAAGGCTATCGACAAGTTGAAGAAGATTTTGATTTCTAGAGTCGAATTTAAATTTAGATATTAGGTTTGGATGAAACATTAGTATGCAGCGGTCTGAATTAAAAAATACCAAACGTTGGGTGATTAAAATTGGCAGTGCTTTACTGACCGATGATGGTAAGGGCTTAAATAAACAAGCGCTTGGCCAGTGGGTTGAGCAGATGGTTGAGCTTAAGCGTCAAGGCATTGAAGTGGTGATTGTTTCTTCTGGATCTGTTGCAGAAGGTATGAAACGTTTGGGATGGCAGACACGACCGAAACAGTTGAATGAGTTGCAAGCGGCGGCTTCTGTTGGCCAAATGGGGTTGATTCAGGCATATGAGTCAAAGTTCATGAGGTTTGACATTCACACTGCACAAATTCTAATGACGCACGATGATTTATCGAACCGCAAGCGTTATCTGAATGTTAAAAACACGGTTGAAACCTTATTGGAATATGGTGTTGTTCCCATTATTAATGAAAATGACGCGGTAGTGACCGATGAAATTCGCTTTGGGGATAATGATACTTTAGGTGCTCTAACAGCAAATTTGATGGGAGCCGATGTGTTGGTCATTATGACCGATCAGCAAGGTTTGTATGATGACAATCCCCGTACCAACCCTGACGCAAAATTGATTGAAGAAGCGCAGGTCAGCCGCAAAGATATTGAAGCGATGGCTTCCCCGGAGGGCGGAGCATTAGGCAAAGGTGGTATGTATACCAAAGTCATGGCTGCCAAGCGTGCTGCTCGCTCAGGGACAGCAACCATTATTGCTGCTGGGCGCGAACCCAATATTTTGACGCGTTTACTGGCTGGTGAAAATAAAGGTACGCTGCTAATTCCTGATTTAGAGCCTTTATCTGCACGCCAACAATGGTTAGCTGGGCATTTGCAAGCCAAAGGTCGATTGATATTAGATAAGGGTGCTGTAAAGGTTCTGCGAGATTCTGGCAAGAGTTTACTTCCCATCGGTGTCAGAGCACAGCAGGGTGATTTCCAGAGAGGTGAAATGGTCGTGTGTGTGGATGAATCTGGACAAGAAGTGGCTCGTGGTTTAATTAATTACCCAGCCAATGAATCAGCAAAAATTTTGGGTCAAGCATCTCACCAAATTGAGTCCATCCTTGGTTATACCGAAGATGAATCCCTTATCCATCGAGATAATCTGGTCCTGATTGATTCATAACGATATTTGGCGAAGGATGCAGAATTAGCTAGTGGTATTAGTTCATCGTAACGCAGTTACGACCTTGTTGCTTGGAAGCATAAAGTCTTGAATCTGCTCTTTTAAACATTTCATCAAAACCTCCTTCAAAACTACAATCTGCGCCAATGGACATTCCTACTTTTATTGGTACCTCGATTTTTTCAAGATTGAAAGAGTGGCTTAACAAGTCTTCCAATAATCGTTGCAATATATTTTTAGCGCTCTCACAATCAGTATTTTGCAAAATTACGGCAAATTCATCTCCACCAATGCGTGCAAAATAATCGCTTGATTTTAGAGAGTGTTCAACGAATTTTGCAAAGGCTTTTAGTAAAGAATCACCTATGTCATGGCCGTATTTATCATTAACAGGTTTAAAACCGTCTAAATCTAGAACTGCAAGAGTCATTGGTTGCTTGGCTTTTTGATGATCGTCAAAAAATTTTTTACCACTTTCTACATAATCTCTGCGGTTAGGCAAACCTGTTAGAACATCGGTTCGAGCAGCGTCGTTCGCTTCGATATAACTGTTGTAATGGATAATATTTGCCAAGGCTAAAGAGATTTTTGAAATATAGAGATCCAGTAAGAATTTATCTTGTTCAGAGAGTTCAGGTACCCCATACAAAATTGCAACCGCAGGCTGGCTTGTTTTTGAGCCGACGTATAAAGCGGTTAGGCCGTGTTCAAAAATGGTTTCTTGTTCTATGAATGCAGCTTTTGCCAGAGTAATCGAGTTTTTAATAAGTTCAGGGTGTTGGCTGCCAGCAATATCGACTTCCAAGCGAAGTGCACCCATTGAGCCAATCACTTGGATTTCGCCATCAACCTTTACAGAATGGTCGACTTCCAGTTTCGATTGAAAATTATTATTGAGGGGTTGTAGGCACATTAACCCTGACGGCTCGGTAGAAAGAAAGCTAGCCAGTTGGTAGAGCACGCCGGTGGCAAATTTTTCAATTGAAGCAAATTCAAATAATGAATCTGTACTATCAAGAATCATTTCTAGCCCTTGTCGGCTTAATTCAAGGTTTTTCAAGCTACGATAAGCTCTGAGTGCTGAGATAACTGAGGTGACAAGCTTGCGAGCGGTGAGTTCATTCTTCGATTTATAGTCATTGATGTCATAGTTAAAGATAACTTGTGATTCTGGTGCTTGACCAGGGTGGCCCGTGCGGAGAATGATGCGGATGCTACTGTTATCTAGATCGTGACGAATAAACTCGACTAAGTCTAGTCCAGCAGACTCGGTTTCCATGACAACATCAAGTAAGACTAAAGCGATATTATTGTGTTTGGTGAGCATTTCTTTTGCTTGATCACCGCTGTAAGCATTGAGCAACTCAACAGAGTGGCCTTCAAACTTTAAATCTTTCAGAATCAATCGACTAATTGTGTGGACTTCGCTCTCATCATCCACAACTAATACTTTCCATGAAGAGTTCAGGCGCTCGAATTTTTCAGCGATTGGCTCTCTATGGCGAAGCTTTAATGCTCTTGCTGTATTGCTGCTCATTATTGTCTCCCGCCTGATTCAAGTGGCTTTCTCGCAACTTTATTAGGATCTATTTTAGGTTGCTTAAGATCTGATAATAATGCATCTTGTGAATCGGTGTTTTGTCTTTTTTCTATTTTTTGAGGCAGTATTATAAATACATCCGTCCCGTGATCCGGTTCACTTTCAACACGAATATCTCCTTGTAGAAGCTGTGTTACTAGATTGTACACAATATTTAATCCTAAGCCACTACCTCCATTTGATCGAGCAGTGGTGTAGAAAGGTTCAAAAATATGCTTTTGAACCTCTGCCGACATGCCACAACCGTTGTCGCTGATACGGAGAATAACTTGGTTTTGAGGAAGGTCGACGAGAGTTTGTAAGGTGATAACATTTGTGCTGTGGCTCTTAAATGCGTGGTTTACTGCATTCATTACTAAGTTGTTGATGATTTGAGAGAGTGCGCCAGGGTAACTTAGCATGGCAGTGTCTGAGTCACAGTCAAATCGTACTTGAATTGATTTGTGTTTGAAACTAGGTTTTAAGCTCGTTAAAGTGTCATCGATATATGCACATAGTTGAAATTCACGAAATTCAGTTTGAGTCTGATCAATGGCGACTTGCTTGAAGTTATTAATCAAATTAGCAGCTTGTTCGAGGTTGCGAGTGATTAATTGAGCGGTTTCGAGCTGGCCATTTAGGTGTTCTTCCAGTTGCTCAAACGTTAGATTATCGTTAACAAAATCAGATTTAGTATTCTGTAGTTGATCTGACATGTGGGTAATCGCTGTCAAGCTAACGCCTAAGGGGGTATTTATTTCATGAGAAACGCCTGCTACAAGTGTTCCTAAGGCGGCCATTTTTTCTGACTCTGCAAGGTGATGGGTAATGTGCTGAAGTTTTTGCATACTAGCGGCGAGTTCGCGGCTACTTTCTCTCAGTTTTTCCCGGTCTTCAAGTTCTTTTGAAACATCACGTATTGAAGCAATAATTAAAATATCCTCATGATCTTGCCAGCAGCTTAGTTGAACCTGAACGGAAGATGTTTGCTCATTGGCAAGCTTTATTTTAATTGGGTGGCCTTCATTGATTAGCCCATCTGGAAGATCTTTAGGACCCATTGAGTTCGAGAGATTATCCAAAATCGGGCGAATGAAATTATCCCCCAGAAGATATTTGATATTCATTTGTAACAGTTGTTGTTTACTGAATCCAAAGTAATCCAACGCTTTATTGTTAATTCGAACAATATTTCCTGTTACATCAATGAAAAGTGTTGGATCGGGTGTTGTATTGAATAGTTGAGTTAATTTTGTATTCGATTGGTGGGCTTGTTCAATTAATGATTGTGATTTTTTGAACATGTATAAGATGTAAAACATCATACCTACAATTGGTAGCATCAAAATATAATTCAGTACCGATAAGGAAAGGCTTTTATCGAGTTGAGCTTGGTTATTTTCTTGAGCGGCTTTAAGGCGGCGCTTTATGCTTTCGTTCAGCATCTCTAGTGCGAGAGTTGCTGTGGGTTCATTTATTTTTACCAGCCGGTCAATGGTTTGGACGGGGGTATTCTTTGCAATCAGGCGCTCCATTTCATCGACATAGCCAACATAACGGCCAAAAATATAGTTGAGCTGATCCAATGCGACCAATTCATCAGGGTGGTTTAACAATTGTTCGAGATTTCTCAGTGCATTCTTGACATTTCGAATATCGAGGCGCAGTTGCGCAAGATCACCGGGCGTTTGCCGGATTAGATAATTTTTGTAGTGATGAATAAACCCTTCATAGCCGAGAGTCTGGTGCAGGGTATTAAGAGACTCTGTAATTTTGAGTTCATTTTCAGCGTATTGTTTCCAAGATTGAACACTTTGCTGTTGAAGTTTAAGGGAACTGTGGTTGAGCCAAATTAGAATGCATATCAATAGAATAGAAAGGAATAAAACAGAAAAGGCATAGAACTTTTGTTTTTTTATGAATTCCATTCTTAATTCCCTAGTAGAACCGTAAACATTACCGGCCGGTAATGTTTACGTGAATGATGCGATGCTTGTGCAAGGATGTATTTCAGTCTAGCGAAAAACACACTGAAAAACTAGCATTGACCTCAACTCCTAGGGTTTCTACTCGTTTGAAGGGAGGCTTTTTTTCTCTGATTTTAAAATTTTGTTTAAACGCTGTGTCGTATATTGTGGTGTGTGGGTATGCTTTGCAATCAGAGCATATAGTGCGGGGATTAAAAACAGGCTTAATAAGGTTGAAAAAGCGACTCCCCAAATCAATATATACCCTAAGATTTGACGCGTTTCCGCACCGGCACCTGATGAAAAGATCAACGGTACAGCGCCTGCACAAGTGGTAATAGTGGTCATTAAAATAGGGCGTAATCGCTGTTGAGTTGCCTGAATCAAAGCGTGATAGAGACTTTTGCCTTTGTCCCGTAATTGGTTGGCAAATTCGACAATCAAAATTCCGTTTTTAGTCGCTAATCCGAGCAGGAGTATCAAGGCAATTTGACTAAAGATATTGAGGCTGATTTCATGCACGAGCATTGCAATTAAACCACCTGCAAGCGCTAAAGGTACGCCAAGCATAATCACTAGTGGAGACTTGAAGCTTTCAAATTGTGCCGCCAACACCAAGAAAATCACGCTTAATGCAAACATAAAAGTAAACGTCATGTTGCTACTTGATTCCTGAAATTCTAAAGACTGGCCTTTGTAACTGATAATCGCGTGACTTGGAAGCTCTTGCTTTACGAGCATTTCTAAATGCTCTAGCGCTTGTGCTAGCGGTAAACCTTCATCGAGATTGGCTGAATAAGTAATCGAGCGCATTCGGTTGTAGCGGTTCAGTGTTGAGGGAGCCGCAAATTGTTCAAACGAAACAATCTGTCCAAGTGAAATCATATCGCCACTGTCGGATTGCAAATAAATATTATTTAAGTCATGAGGTGCTTGTAATTCTTTGTGTTCAGCCTCAAGTAAAATATCGATTTCTTCTCCTTTAAAGGGAAAGGTCGTGACGGTTTTTGAACCTAACAATACTTGAAGAGTTTCGCTCAGCGTTTTCTGGTCAATACCGAGTACATCGGCTTGATCATAATCAATATGTATTTTGAGTTGTGGTTTACTTGGGTCGTAGTCCCAATCACCGCCTAGCAAGCCTGGGTTGTTCTCGGCCAGCGCTTTATCCATAATTTGTTGCCACTGTGCAAGCTCTTCGTAACTATTGCCGCTAACGACAAATTGAACCGGTTTTGAGATTCTGCCACCGATGCCTGATCGCATGATAGGAAAGGCTTTAACACCGGTTAAGTCTTTAAGCCGTTCGCGTACGTCGGCCATCATCTTGTAGGCGTTAGGGCGTTTACTCCAGTCTTCAAGTACGATGATTGCAAAGCCTGTGTTAAAGACTTGACTGTTGCCAAACGAGCGAGGGGTGCGAATCAGTAAACGTTTGACATATCCTTGTTCAATCCAAGGACTAAGACGACGTTCAATTTCTTCCATATATTGATTCATATATTCGAAACTCGCTCCTTCAGGTCCTTTCACCGATACAAAGAAGGCGCCTCGATCTTCTTTAGGTACTAGCTCTTGTGGTACTTTTGGTGCTTGCCAAACCAGAGCTGCGATTAAGGCCACTAAAATACTAAAAATAATCCAAGGATAACGAAGGTTGGTTTTCAAAAGCTTTCCAAAGATTCGTTTTAATCCACGGTTGGAGTGAGAAGAGCGTTGCTTCGTTTGATTGCTAGAGAGAATTTTTGATGCCAGCGCAGGTGAAAGTGTTAGCGCTACCCAGCTTGATAGAATTACTGCGACGGATAGCGTGACGGCAAATTCGGTAAATAAGCGTCCGATATTCCCTTCTAAAAAACCAATCGGCATAAAGACTGAAATCAATACTAAAGTGGTTGCAATAACCGCAAAGCCGACTTGGCGCGCACCTAAATAAGCAGAGCTCAGAGGGTGATGACCGTGTTCAATGTGTCGTTGAATATTTTCTAGCACGACAATTGCGTCGTCTACGACTAAACCGATCGCTAAAACCAGAGCTAACAGGGTCAGCAGGTTGATTGTGAAGCCAAACTGATAGAGCAGCCAGAAAGTGGCTAGGATGGATATGGGTAGTGTCACGAGTGGAATGATTGCGGCCTTAAGGCTTCGTAAAAACACGAGCATGACCAGTGCGACCAGTGCCAAAGCGATAAATAGAGTTTTGTAGACTTCATTGACCGCGCTAGCAACGAATATCGAAGCATCATAACTGTCTTCCAAAGACATACCGGCCGGTAACATTCGATTAACCTGTTCTTTTTTTACTTTGGCTAATTTGGCAACGGTTAAGGTATTGGCCGTGGATTGTTTAATAATCCCGACACCGACCATTGGCACACCGTTTCCACGGAATGCACGGCGAGTTTCAATTGCGCCTAATTGGACTCGAGCGATTTCTTTTAAGCGAATTTGAGAGGTGTTTTGTGAGTCAATGACAAGGTTTTCAATTTGCTCCACGGTGGAGAAAGGTTTTTGTACCTGAACGGTTAACATGGTGTTTTTGCCCTGAAGATTACCGGCCGGTAATTCAACATTGGCTTCACGCAAGCGAGATTCGACATTGGTCGTAGTGATACCGTAACTGGCCATTTTTAATGGGTCGAGCCAGATGCGTAGTGCATAGGATTGCCCCCCACCAACACGCACTCGTGCCACGCCATCCAGCACAGAAAACTGATCGACTACATAGCGCTCAGCATAGTCAGTCAGTTCAGTGACATCTAGGCGGTCGCTGGCAAGGTTAAACCACATGATGACGCTTTCATCGCCATCGGCTTTTTCCACTTCAGGTGGATCTGCTTGTTCAGGTAAGTTGTCCAATACTTTGGAAACTCGGTCGCGCAGGTCATTGGCCGCTGCATCAATATCTCGTTCCAATGAGAATTCTACGGTGATTTTAGAGCGTCCATCCTCAGAGGTTGAGGAGATGTATTTAATACCATTGACCCCTGAAATCCGGTTTTCAATCAGCTTGGTAATGCGGTTTTCCACCACTGTTGCCGAGGCTCCGAGGTATTTGGTATCAATGGTGACAATGGGGGGGTCGATATTTGGATATTCCCGCAAACTCATGCGTTCAAAAGAAATTAAACCAAAAGCGAGTAATAAGGTTGAAACCACAAACGCTAAAATAGGGCGTTTGACCGAGGTATCAGACAAGATCATATCGGCTACTCCGCAGTTTTAGAAGAATCAGGTTGTGTTTCAGTCTGAGTCAGTAATTTATCGTCGGGTGTTTGTCCCTCAATTGCTTTAATACTGACCTGACTTTTTGGCGACATACGAATCACCCCTTGACTGACCAAAATATCGCCTTCTGTAAGGCCTTGCATGATTTCGGTGAATTGATGTAAGCGCTGGCCAATTTGAACTTCGACTTTTTCCACGCCATAGGACTGAGATGAAACCGCAAGATTTGCGTCTTTCAAACGGTACACATATTTACGTTCACCGACCATTAAAATGGCACTGTTGGGAATCCAGAGTTTGGCTTTCGGTGTGAGCTTGATTTGGCTTTTGATAATCATGCCACTTTTTAAGTCTTTTGGCTTTTTAATCAGTGCACGGACTTGTAATAATCGAGTTTGAGGGTTGAGCCGTGGGCTAATGGCGATGATTTCAGCAAAAACTTCTTTGCTTTCGGTTTGATAAGCACTATCCAGCGTTGCTGGGCTAGGACCATAGACTTTAATTGCTTGTCCAATCTTCAAGTCATTTCGATATTGGCTAGGGATATCCATATCTAAAAAAAGATTTGAACTGTCATCAAGCGTGGTTAAGGTGGTGTCACTGGAGACTAAATCCCCAACACTGACATCGATTAGACCAATTGTGCCATTAAAAGGGGCTTTGATAAGGCGTTCATCGATTTGAGTCTGAATAATATTGATTTCGGATTCTGCCGTTTTCCAGATGGCCTTTAGCTCATCAATTGTTGCTTCGGTAATGTTGCCTTGACCACGTAACTTGCGAGCGCGCTCGAATTGACGTTTTGCTTCAGCGGCGACAATTTTCGCTTTAGCCAGTGTTGCCAATTCTTCTTGATCACTGAGTTCAAATAGCAGTTGCCCTTTTGTGACAGTTTGACCATCTCGAATAAAAATCTTATCAAGGCGTTCGCTAACATTCGCCCTAAGCTCAATGGATTGTTTTGCTCTGAGAGTGCCCAAAACTTCTAATGGCTGAGTCTTACTTTCAAAGATTACAGGGGCGACAACAACAGGAAAAGTTTTGGCGTTATTTGCGAGTGTCGGTGATGGTACGCTTGTAAATAAAACTATAACGACGAATAACGTGTGAAAAAAAGATGTGTGATGCCCCAAAAAAAACGACCGAATCATGCGATTTGCCTCTAAAAAGATTTCTTATATTTTTGTGAAGATAAACTATGCGCGAAGTGTCGCAGAGATGCAATCAGATACGTTCGGGATACATATTTTTTTCATATTTGTAGAGAGAAGGGAACCTCACTGAAATAACTCGGATTACTTCAGTGAGGTTTTGAACGTGCGTCGCGGAGCAATAGGGGGTGAACGCAGTCGTTGAAAATGAATTCTAATCGACTCAAAGCGCCTAAACAGAGAGTCACAACAATGGATTGTCGGAATTCATTTTTTGATTTACCGTTATTCCCTGGAGAATATAACGAATGAGGGAATTTAATCATCTATGTTTTTTGAATGCAAGCGATTCTCAATAAATTCACCATAAAATTTTCTTGGGAAATTTAAGTCTTGGGTCTTGAGGACTTTAAAAACACAAAATGTGGATAAAGCAGAAAACGGTTGGATGGTATTTGGGCAAACAAGCTGTTTTAACAGAACAATAAATTATGATTGTCGCAAAAAAGTTTTTTTTAATATACTTAAATGCAGTTAAATCGATTGGTTACCGGTGTGTGACTCGTTAATTGAGCATCTGGTTGATGAAACAAGATAGGGTGTAAAAGTTGTGGATAAGTTTGTGGGTTATGTACTGTTTTGGTGTTGAATGAAGCTAGGAAAGGTTACCGGCCGGTAACGTTTTGAAGAAGTTTACCGGCCGGTTAGAAATGCTAAAGGAAGAACCTTCGTTTATTTCAAGGCGTTTATGATTTCTTTTTCTACAGAATCAATGGACTGTGTTCCATCAACTTTAATGTATTTTAGGTTGTCGTCGTCTTTTGACGCGGCAGTATAGTAGTTAACCAGAGGCGCTGTTTGGTCATGATACACTTTCAAACGATCAAGCACGACGTCTGGCTTATCATCGTCACGTTGAACAAGGTCTTCACCAGTGACATCGTCTTTCCCTTCGTTTTTCGGTGGGTTGTAAACAATGTGATAAGTTCGACCAGACGCCAAATGCGCACGGCGGCCTGACATACGCTCAACAATGACTTCATCCGGTACGTCGATTTCAATAATCGCATCAATCGCAACACCTGCGTCTTTTAGCGCATCTGCTTGAGGAACCGTGCGAGGGAAGCCGTCAAGCAAAAAGCCGTTTTTGCAATCATCCAGTGCAATACGTTCTTTTACCATGCCGATAATAATTTCATCAGTGACCAGTTTTCCTTCGTCGATAAACGCTTTTGCTTGTTTACCCAAATCTGTACCGGCTTTGATTGCTGCGCGTAACATGTCGCCTGTTGAGATTTGCGGAATATCAAACTCTTTGGTTAAGAATTGAGCTTGTGTACCTTTACCAGCGCCTGGGGCGCCCAGAAGAATAAATTTCATGGTCGGAGTCCTTGAAAGGGTCATTAAAAAATTAGCCGTTATTATACGGTCTTTGCCAATGAGGGCAAATTTACTACTCTAAATTCTGCTCAGTAAAAACGAATAAAAGAAAAAGATGTTTGATTAGGCGTTGGCTTGGCGAATTAAATTTTCAATGGTGTTTGTGGCTTGATAGGCGTAATGGCCGCCAAACAGGTTGAAGTGGTTCAATATGTGATAGAGGTTGTAGAGTTCTCGTCGTTGTTGATAGCCTTTGTTGAGAGGAAATACTTCGTTATAGCCACGATAAAAATCGGATGAATAGCCACCGAATAGTTCGGTCATGGCTAGATCGGTTTCGCGATCACCGAAATAACTTGCAGGATCAAAAATAAAGGGAGAGCCATCCACGAGAAAAGCGCTGTTGCCAGCCCATAAATCACCGTGCAATAAAGACGCTACAGGTTGGTAGTCTTCAAACCAAAAATCAAGGTGTTCAATCAATTCGTTTCCGAGGTCGAACAGGCGTTGTGAACCTGCATTTAATCGGCTTAATTCTAGCTGAGGACGAAGCCGTTGCTCACCATAAAAGCGAACCCAGTTGTTCTGCCAGGTATTTTTTTGCAGAGTTTTGCCAATGAAGTTGTCGTTGAACCAGCCAAAAGGCGAGGGCTCTTTACGAATTTGTTGGTGCATTTCAGCTAAAGCACGTCCGCGTTGAGCATCATCTCCATGAGAGGTCAATTGATGAAATGGCATGACGAGCCAACACTGGTTGTTAAACTCACCCGTTGCAAGAGGCTTGGGGCAGGTCAAAGTGTTTGTGTTGGCTATCCAATCAAGGCTTACAGCCTCTGCTTGCATCATCGGCAAAAAGTGCGATTGATTAAGTTTGATAAACAAATCACCGAGGCTTGTTTGCAGTCGATAGGCTTGGTTAATGTCTCCGCCATGGACTGCCGACGCACTTTGAATGTCGATTGGTTTTCCAAGATGGGAACTTAACGTTCTTGCAAAATCTTGCCAATTCATTTTTTACCCCATTTAAAGTATACCGGCCGGTAGCTTTATATTTGTTAATCAAACAAATCCTCGACAATCGTTTCTAATTGCTGCTGGGAGATTTTGGGAACTTCCGGCGCATTTTCCTCGCGGAAAATTTCATATAAGGCATCGGCTGAATCCGCAGACACGGCTTGTCCGGTTTCTTTATTCACAGGGACGGTGACAATGCCTTCTGGCATGCTTGGTTCTTCGTTGGGGTAAGCCTGTAATGCCAATTCCATATATTCCATCCAAATAGGGAGAGCTGCTCTACCGCCAACTTCGTAGCGTCCCAACGTAGAGGGTTCATCAAAACCAACCCAGACGGTGGTGGTGATATAAGGGTTGAAACCTGAAAACCATGCATCTTTTTGATCGTTGGTGGTTCCGGTTTTACCGGCAATGTCTTCACGTTTTAATGCTCTGGCTTTTCGTCCAGAGCCGTAGGTTACGACATCTTTCATAATGCTTTTCATTATGTAGGCATTACGCGCTTCAATAATTCTAGGCGCGTATTGTGGATCGTTTTCAGGACAATAACCGGTTTGACAGACGGTTCGAGGTTCAGAGCGATAAATAGTGGTGCCTTCGAAGTCTCTAACTTCCTCAATAAAGTATGGGTCAATCAAATGGCCACCATTTGAAAAAGCGGCATAAGCACGAGCGACTTCAAGAGGAGAAAACTGGACGCTTCCCAAAGACAGCGAAAGGTTTTTACTCCGGTTGAGTTCTTCCGTAGGAAAGCCAAAGCGTTGGAAATAATCGATGCCGGTTTGAACGCCCAATTGCTGTAATAAACGGATTGAAACTAGGTTTCGAGAGAGGGCTAGAGCTTTTCTTAATCGGGTTGGCCCATAGAACTTCCCTGAATAGTTTTCAGGACGCCAGTGTTCTTCCAAATTACGATCATAAAAGGTCACCGGCGCGTCATTTACTGTCGTAGCAGCGGTCATACCGTTTTCTAAGGCAGCAGAATAGAGGAAAGGTTTAATGTTTGATCCCACTTGGCGCTTACCTTGAATTGCACGGTTAAATTTTGAACGGAAGTAATCAAAACCACCAACCAATGCCTGAATTTGGCCATTCGCAGAGTTTAGAGAAACCAAAGCGGATTCTGTCTTTGGATCTTGTGCCAGTTGCCACTGGTTGTTTAGCATTTGGATATAAATGACATCGCCGATTTTTAGAACGTCTTGAGGTGTTTTAGGCGATTTACCTTTTCGGTTGACGGAAATGTAAGGTGCTGCCCATTCCATTGTTTTGAAGTCTAAGCGCTGAGTTTCACCTTCTTGTGAAAAGACTATGGTTTGATTTTTCTCAAAGCCTGTGACGACTGCAACTTTTAAATCACCGAAGTTGCGAATTGATTTGAGTGTTTTAAGCAGAGTTTCTTGGTCGTTTAACTGGTCAGCGTCAAGTGTTTGAATCGGGCCACGATAGCCATGACGGCGCTCGTATTCTTGAAGACCGTGGCGAAGAGCTCGGTTGGCTTGTTGTTGCAAGTCACTTTGCAACGTAGTGACAATCGTTAAACCGTTTTGAAGGGCTTCTTCGCCAAAGTTTTCCAATGCAAAGCTTCGAGCCATTTCCGCAATATAGTCGGCTTCAACTTCAATAATAGGGCCATGTTTTTCAGCGTGTACTTCAACGGCTAATGCTTGAGCGAGTTCTTCGTCATTAATGTAGTTCAGCTCATGCATACGGCGTAGAACATAATCACGGCGTAATTTGGCTCGTTCAGGGTTGATAATCGGATTATAGGCAGAAGGGGCTTTAGGTAGCCCTGCAATCATTGCATATTCATCAAGCGATAACTCTCGAATCGGACGTCCATAGTATGTGTTTGCAGCTGCTGCGACACCATAAGAGCGATACCCTAAAAAAATCTTGTTGAGATAGAGTGCGAGGATTTCTTCTTTTGATAATTCGTTTTCAATTTTATAGGCAAGTATGATTTCATTGAGTTTACGAAGGTAGCTTTTTTCTCGTGTTAAGAAAAAGTTACGGGCAACTTGCATGGTAATGGTTGAGCCACCTGATTTCTTTTCACCGGTTGTCACAAGTTGATAGACTGCACGAGCAAGACCTTTATAGTCCACTCCGCTATGAGCAAAGAAATTTTCATCTTCTGCGGAAATAATGGCTTGAGTCATGCGTTCAGGAATTTCTGGGTATTCCAATGGAATTCGACGCTTGGTACCAATTTCAGTAATTAATTTGTTGTCTTGCGTAACAATTTTTAGAGGCACTTGATAGGTGACTTCTTTAAGCTCTTTTGGGTCAGGAAGCGTTGGATAAATGGTGAGGAAATAAAACAGTATCGCAGCGACAGGAATCATAATGAAGCTGCTGGCAAAGCTTAACCAAAATAGCACTTTCCAAATGCGACGTTTTGTTTTTTCATGTCTGTTCGGCTTCTTGGGATGGTTCGAGTCTGCAGTGTCAGAATATTGAGTTTGCCCTGTAGAAGATAATTCTGCGTCTTTATTTGCGCGACCAAAAAGTGGTAGGGAGTCTTTTGTTGTTGATCCATTTGATGGGGTTTGAGGTGTTTCAGTCATAGAGTGCTCTCTGTTGATACGGCGGTCGCGAGTGATGAAATTTGGTAACTATTATAACGTTTCAATCTAGAAACAGTAGAGAGCAAACTTATCTAAGGAATCTCTGATTCAATTAGAGGTTTCCTAAGAGATATGTTTTAGCTGAAGCTTGCCTTTAATACAAAAAACCCCGCGTGAGCGGGGTTTATGTTCAGGCTTTAGCTCTTTTTCAAGAGTTAAATTCTAAGACTTTTTCGAGTAACGACCTGATTTGATGTCACCCCACATTAACATTAGGTTGCCCCCAACGATAAATGCGATAGCGGCAATTACACCAAATAGACCGATTGCCACTTGAAGCTCTTGTGGAAGAATGTCTGCCCAAATCCCTAGAAGGATGGCCAAAGGCACGACAACTGAAACCACAATCGTTAATAGCATTTTTGTTAAATTACTCATATTTGCCCCTCATAATTTGTAGTCGCATATAAGCAGATGATGACTATACTCGGCTTGATTGCAAAATTCAATCTCCACTCTTGATTTGACTCAAGCAATTTATGGATAACCGTTTGAAATATAAGTCATATCATAGTTTTTATAAAAAAGCACTGAAATTGATTTGGTTTCAGTGCTTGTGGGATGATTTAGTGAGGTTTTTGTAATTGTCGAGAAGCTGACATCTTAATTGCGGCAATTTCTGCTTGAGTTAAGGCCTCAATCACCGCTTCACTTAATTCATTCATTTTGGCAAACAAGGTTTCCACAATCTCGTCTTTGCCTTGTTCATGGGCTTCGATAATCTGTTTGATTATGGCATGCAGTTCGGCGTGGACTTTTTCAACATGCTGCATTTCTGGCAAATGCGCATAGTTTTGGCCATCGCCTTCATAGTGCCATTTACCAAGAGCACATTGAGTGTGGTCGGTTGCAGCATTGTGATTGAAATCAATATTCATACCTTCAATGTAAGCATGAATTACGCCTCTCCATTGGCGGTGAGCACGTCTTGCGTGGGCAAAGTTAAAGATACCGCTCTGCATCGCATTTTGGAAGCCTATTTGGTTGATGTCAATGTTGAAAGATTTTGTGACACCGATGACCTCATTTGCTAGATTTCCCATTGCCTGCGTTTGCTGAGCAGTATGCTCAACCAGTGCAGAGTTTTTCTGTGTGACCTGGTCAATTTGGGTAATTGCAATATTGATTTGATCAACGCCTTTCGCTTGTTCATTTGAGGTTTCAGAAATTTCACTCATAAATTGGCTAATGCGATTAATCGAGTTGTTAATCGTATCTAAAGCTTTTCCTGAGTCTTCGGCAAGTTTTGAACCTTGTTGCACTTTTTCGAGCGTATCGTCAATTAAGTCTCGAATCTCTTTCGCCGCTTCAGCAGACTTACTGGCAAGTGAACGGACTTCTCCTGCAACGACTGCAAAACCTCGGCCATGTTCGCCTGCTCGTGCAGCCTCAACAGCGGCATTTAACGCAAGCAGGTTGGTTTGGAATGCAATGCTGTCAATAAGGGAAGTGATTTCTGAAATTTTACTACTTGCCGCACTGATTTCATTAATCGATTTAATGGTGTTGTGCACCACGACGCTGGCTTGACTCGCTTCTTGCAACGATTGATTGGCCACTTGGTTAGCCTGTTCTGCATTTTGAGCAGTTGATTTGATAGTTGAAGTGATCTCCTCCATACTCGCAGCGGTTTCTTCCAAGGATGCGGCTTGTTCTTGTGTTCGAGCGGCTAAATCTTGAATGCCTATCGAAATATCTTTTGCACCATTTGCGAGTTTCAATAGAGAGTAATTAGATTGAGAAATCAAGCTACCGGTGTTGCTAACCGAATTGTTAATCCCGTCTTTAAGAATTGCCAGTGTCCCTGCGTAGTCTGTCTCAATACGACGTGTTAAGTCGCCGCTACCTTGCGCAATCATCACTTCTGTACTTTCTGAAACCGCTCTGTTGAGTTGATCAAGTGAGTCATTAATGTTGTCAACAAGGGCTCTGACTTCCCCCTGGGCCTCTACGTCGAGGCGATGGGAAAAGTAACCACGAGAGACTTCATTCATTAAATGGTTAATTTTCGTGAAAGTCTGTTTTAAGCCATCCAGAAATTGCAGAGTGTTATCCATACTAAGTTGGAAGTTACCTTGCAGTTTGTGTTGGGGTTGGTATTCAAAGATCCCTTTCTGGATGTTGTCCAGAACGTTTTCTAACTCTGAGAATGAATTACTGATACTGACGATAGTTTTGGTAATGTTTTCACGAATTGCTGCAAAATCCCCTTGCATTGGAAGGGTTGATTCGGTATCGAAGCGACCATGGGCAACATCATTAATTAACCGGCCGGCTTCTCCCATTGTAATGGCGACGCTTTGCATTTGTTCGTTGTAAGCAGTGGCTAATTGCGCAATCTCATCTTTGCCATCCGATTTTAGGCGAACGCTCAAATCACCTTTGTCTACAGCGCTTTTAATATGTTTAGCCATTCGAGTGATTGGGTTAACAATATTGATTTTGGCTAAAAGAATAAAGGCAATCATCAGTAATATCATTGCACCGACAACAATCATCATTGTTGAGAAGACATTCTCTAAAGAGGTATCGTTGAGTGCAATCAGAGAATCTGCTGGTTCAGCGATTAAGTGATAACCAATTAATTCATCTCGGGCATCATAAATAGGGTAAGTATTAAAGAAATGCCCAGACTTAAGGATGAACCCTTGATTAATGAGAGTATCTAGTTGAATTTCTTGCATCCACTTATCAAAAGTGGCATCCAATCCCTTTGAATTGGCAATGGTATAGCTTCCAGCTTTTGGATTATTGGTTGCGGAAGTTGCAATATTTAATGCTTCGGCATTTAAAAGTGTTGCGTAGTAAGAGTTTGAGTTGTTAAAGAAAGCCTCAATTTCTGATAGTTTTGTCATGACTTCTAGCGAACCAAGATAGTTGCCAGGTTGCTTCACTTCATCAAAAATAGGAACGATGCTTCGCATAGAAAGACCTGCACGGCCAAGCTCAAAGACAAAGCGAGCTTTTTTGTCTTGACTGGTTTTATTAATGGCAAAGCGAAAACTGGTTAAATCATCACCTGATTTTTCAGTCCAACTACGAACAAATGAACGCACATCAGGTGTGTGGATATGAACTGTAGGTGCAAAACCATTTATTTTTTTGTAACTTTCTAAACGCGCATTCAAAATTTTACTGGTTAGTTTTTTATTACCACTTAAGATCGTTTGATGAATTTCGGGCGAGGCGCTGAGAATTGTTGCGGTATTAATCCCTTGTCGACCAAATGCCGTCAACTGTTGGTCTAAGGTGTGTTTGATGCTGGCATGTCGACTACTTTCGTTTAATTCGACAGCATTCAAGTAAGTTTGTTGAGTAATCAAGCCGGTAAGCAAGGTACCTACAATCACTAATAACAAACCTAAAAAATTTATTTTTCCTAGAAGTCCAAGCTTTTGAAAAGGGTTAAAGGCTTGAAGCGCTTTTTGTTTTGGCGTAATAACATTCGCGTTTTGAACAAATAGCTTGCCGGCATTAATGGCTTTATAAGCTTCACTGGCTTTGTTAGCGAGTTCCGGCGAGATCGGTTTGCGAATTGAAATGTAGCCAATTATTTGCCCGTTCTCTTTAAGAGGAGAAACGTTCGCCAGAACCCAATAACTTCGACCATCTTTGGTGCGATTTTTGACAATTTGAGTCCATGCTTTGCCGGATTGAATGGTCTCCCACATATCTTTAAAGACCGCTTTGGGAACATCTGGGTTTCGCAAAATATTGTGCGGTTGACCAATTAATTCGTCTTCAGAATAACCGCTAATTTCGACAAACTCTGAATTCGCTTCAACAATGGTGCCGTGTTTATCGGTACGAGAAATAAGACGGTAGTGATCGGGGATGTCAACCACACTAGGGTCTTGAAAAGTAGCCATAATAGTCTCCAAAGGCAAACGTTTGATACTCACCAATGATGCCTGTTTTTACGTAGCAAATCTAAGTAATTTGCTACGGAGTTCTTATTTTTTTAAGAAAAGTTGATAGGACGCAATGAGTGAAGCACTTTAATCTCCATGATCTTTCTCAAGCTTTTTAGGTTGGTTATTAGATATTCTGCACCTGCTTACGTAATATAAGTGGTTATAATGCCTAGGATAGAGGGTTAAGGAGGGATTTGTTTTTTTAAAATGGAAAACCTGTAACCAATTTTTCTCTTAATTTGGAATCAAATAAGGGATTATTTATCTAGTTTTTAAGATACTTCTATTTCTGATTTTATACCTAATAGGCGTTTAATTTGCGACATCCTTGCCTTGATCTAATATATTTTCAATTGCTTTATTCATATTGATTGCTGGTTGGCCTTGCCTTGCGTAATAGGAGGAAAAACGACCAAGAACATCTTTTAGAAATGGAGAGGAAACCTGAGTTTTTGTTGTCTCAAATGTGTTGTTAAAATTTTCAATGTCCATTGAGCATAGGTACCTAAAGTTAAGAAACCCTCCATCAAAAAATTCAGTTTTCGGTAGCCAGTGATGATAGTTTGTGTGATTATTTTTAAATACTTCTTGTAGTTTTTTAGTTTTTTTATCTTCTTTTTTTATGCCATCAATTGCAATTGATGTGACGGTATCTTGATCCTCTATTCCCACAATTAATATTTGATCTGTCTTGAAACCGCCCCCTTGCCTAAGTGCAAGGTCACAAGCAGGGTTTAAAATAATATGAAGGCTATTATCGTTATTGTTTCGGACAATATCACCAGGTTTTATGTCAGGAGTTTGTTTTGGGTGTATATAGACCTCTTCTGGAAACAAGGCGTCTTGATCATCATCTATTAGTTGAAGTAGATGGTTGATTGTATGTCTTAATAGAGATTTTTCAGTCTTTTCGGAATCTTCTTTTGCATATTCAATCCACGGGCTTCGATGAGGGAGAATGTTATTTATAAAAACCTCATTCAATGCTTTTTCTATTTTGCCTCTTCCTCCCATTATTCTAGTTAAACCGGTTTCATGAATTTCCCAGAACTTGTCGAACAAATTGTCGTAAGTCTCTTCACCTTTCTTAAAAGTTCCTATGTAGTCATATCCACTTTCAACTGCGTCTGGAGTCGCAGTAAATATGGCAAATGGAGTTCTATAATTATCTTTAATCAAACGGTCAGTTATATGGTTCCCACCATCTCTTTCTGTCCCAAGCTGTAGGTCAATAATTACACCATCAAAAGAACTGTCAAGAGTGTCTAGTGCTTCATCAAGGCTTTTACAATTTGTTGGTTTTATATTTCTTTGGTTTTGATGATTGTAGCGTTCAATTGAATTCATGCATGTTTCTATATCGTCTTCATTGTCTTCAATTAATAATAGTTTAAAATCATTCATACTAATTCTGTTCCTTTGTTTGAAGCCTAAAATATGCACCTACATCAGATTCAAAGGCTTTCAATTCAAGTCCATTTCTTATTGCAGCCTCTCCAGCAATCGCTAGTCCAAGGCCTGACCCAGCACCATCAATTTTCGTTGTAAATTCAGGATTAAAAATGGTCTCATCTTCAATCAAGTGAGGTTCGATTCCAGGTCCGTTGTCTCTATAATCAACATATAAACTGTCGTTTACATCTTTATTTATTTCGATTGTGATTTTTCCATTGTCAATTTCTTTCAAGTCTAGCCAATAGATACTGTTATCAATTAAATTGGTAAATATTGCGTATATGTCTTGAGGCCAAACTTGATAAGTTAATATTTTGTCGCCTGTGATGGAAAGTGAGATATTTCGGCTTTTTAACTCCTGTTCGAAAACGGCAAAAGAATCAGTGATTGAGTCAAAAACAGTAATCTCTTTTTTTGCTCCCCTTTTACCTGCTGCTAGGGGGTCAAGCCTTTTAAAAAGCAATGCTAAGAAATCTGCATTTTTTTCTATATTGCTTGCAATAGGGGTTAATTTTTCTAATTTTGAAGTGTCATTCGAATCTAAATACGCCTGATACCAGTAAGTAAAGTTTGGTATTTGGTTTTTGAAAAAGTTAAGAGGCCTTCTCCCTTCATGGAGAACAACATTCATTATTTTCCCTAAAGTAGCTTGGCCTTGGTAAACCGCTACAGCATTTCGTATTTCTTCAACGGCCTTGGTTTTACTTTCAGACTCTTTGGAGATTAAAGAGATAATTTCTTGAGTTATTTCATCACTTATCCCTGACTTTTTTAATTTATTACCAATATCTTGTGTTAATTCTTCAAATGAAAATAACTGCTCTAGTTGCTGTTCAACTTTTAATGTCTGTCGGCTTAGCCCAGCTTTTTGTCGATATGAAAACCTTCTTTGCTCTAGAAATGAAATGATTTCTTGAGTGATGGTCTTGAGGTTTCTAAACGGCAGGTTATCTTTTAGCCCATCTCGAGCACTTTTTTCTATAAGACCTGATTGTTCTTCAGACTGAATTTGTACATATCCGATAACCTGGTTACTACCAATTCTGAGTGATGGTTTTTGAACACGCCTTTCATTTAATTTCAGCCAATCAAAATCAGCATCTCCTAAAGGCCTAATCCTAAAACCGTTTCTGTAAACTCCAATTCCGTTGTACTCGTTTAGAAGTCTTCTAGCTTGAAGCTTACCTACATACTCTCCTTTTTCATCTTTTAAACCCCTTGCAATCAGCATTTCAATGGCTTCTTTTTCACGATCATAAACCCTAATATCGAGAGAAAGAGAGCCACAGGTTAATTTACTAGGCTTATAGTCTATTTTCTCCTTAACACTGTTTCTGGCTTTTTGTGTTGAATAAAAGAGGTTTGTTTCGCCATTCGCGGAAATAGTGCCTGAAATTCTATAGTCGTATAAATCAAAAATAGGGTAAGGTTCAATTTTTTCTGAAAAATCCGGAAGAACTGAAAGGTTCTTAGCTTTTAAAAGTATTTCAAAGCTGTCTTTTGAATTTTCTCCAAAGATTAAGCTTATTGGTACTGGGGGCATTAATTTTTTCAATTCAAAGCGAAGTAGTTCGAATTGCTGACTGTCCCAGTCAATTAAAAAGTCAGAGTATGTTGTGATTGTTAACTTTGTACCTTGTGGTTCATTGGTTCTTGTTGTTTCAATAAGAATTTCTACATCCTCAAGATACTCAGCATTTTCAAAACTTTCCCATTCAACAAAAAGTGATGTTTTTTCACCATTTGAAGTTACGGTTTCTAGAAGTAAATCTTTTCCTAGAATTGCAGCTGCATACCTACCTATCCCTTTCCTTCCTTGCATAATTCTGCCGTTGGGACTTATTCGACGTTTCTCCTTATCATTTGTGGAAGGTACCATCCACTTATTAATTACGGTATCTCTACTCATTCCGTGACCGTTGTCCGAAATAATTATTTCATAATCACCGTTCTCGTTTCTCTCGCTGAATGAAATTTTCACATTTGGGGAGTCGGCATCATAGGAATTCTTAACGAGTTCAAGTACAGCCGCATATCCGTCGTGAATTAGGTCTCTTCCAATTGTGAGAATATGTCGGCCTGCCGGTCTTATGGAGTAAGAATCAGTTTCGTTCATATAAATGAGTCTTTAAGTTGATTAGCAATTTGTTTAGCAAGGAGAACAGGTACAGCGTTTCCAATTTGTTTAAAGGCTGCGGTTCTTGAGGGTTTTCCACTAGCACTTTCAAAATAAAAATCATCAGGGAATGTCTGAATTCGGGCTGCCTCTCTTACGGTAATTGATCTGTTTTGATCTTGGTCTGGATGAATATAATAGTGCCCATCTTTTGATATGTGTGCAACGATTGTATGGCTTGGCTGATCTTGTGCAACAACTTTAAATCGATCTAAAAACGACCTAGTGTTGTTATGTGTTTTAAGGTTTGATGGGAGTTCGTTATATTTTAGGCGAGTTTTCTTAGTATTCCATAACGAAGCGGCAATTTTGTATATATTCAAATCTCTGTCAATGTTTGGTCGAGCTTGATGCCAAGTTACATGGCTAATTTTCGGCTTGCGAATACCTGACTCAATAAGATATGGATTTATTTCGATATCTTTTAGAGGTTGTAGTTTGTGAGTACCTCCTCCTGCCCTCAAAATAGGCAAGTCTTCTAAGACTTCTCTTGTAGGAATTTTTTTTCTACTTGGCTTAAATAGGGAGAAAAAATCTTTATTTTTATACTCACTAAACTTCCCGATAAGTATTATTCTCTTTCGAGCTTGAGGGATTCCGTATTCGCTGGAGTCTAGGGAGCTATACTCTATTTCATAGCCACACTCGTTAAAAACGTTTTTCATTTTATTGAAATAAAGTTCATTATCTTGATCTTTTGCTGAAAGTAGCCCCAGAACGTTCTCAAAGACAAAATACTTAGGTTTGTATTTTTTTAAAAATTCTGCATAAAATTTAAAAAGGTAATTTCTTTTATCACCAACCATCCTATTCTTATCTCTAGAGCGACCAACAATAGAATACGCTTGACATGGCGGGCCACCAACTATTAAATCAACTTTTTTATGTTGCAATTTGACATCTATAGATTTAAAAATCCTTGGAAGCGATTCTTCATTTATCTCATCATTTATAACGGAATCTAAAATGTTAGGAGGTATGTGGGAGTACAGTTCCTCTCGACTGATATTATTAGATAAATAAGAATTATAGATATGTTCTAAATCGTTGGATTTTAACCAGTGGTATGCACTCCTTGTTTTCAAGGTAAAGCAGGCTCCCACATCCATTTCTACATGTGCTACGGGTGAATAACCGGCTTGGATAAAGCCCTCAGATAAGCCCCCCGCACCAGCGAAAAGATCTAAAAAGTTAATTTGCATTTATGATTCTAATTAGCTAAAAAAATATCACGAAAATAACATATTTTTGTTTAGATTGTTTATTTTTCTAGCCAATCTATTACTTCACTTAATTTCCAACTGACCTTTCCCTAAAGTAGTGCTATTTCTTTGGTGTAAAGTCTACGAGGAATATTGGGGTGTTTGAGGCGTTTTTCACAATCCTTTAGTCAGTCCGTGGCTAAGTCATCAACAGTTTTATTGATTGAGTTATCAGCTCTTTGATGTTCTGATAAAGGATCAATGTTTTCGTGGATTTTTGCTTTGGTAAGAGCTACTTCAGCATTTGCATTTGCTAGGCTCATTTTCAGGGTAACGACCTAAGGTATATTCTCTTCGTTTTCTATGAATACTGTAACAAACAATCCAAAAACCAGTCCCCTCTTTACTGACACGAAAATACAAGCCATTGGAAAGAGAATGCTTTCCAGCGTTTCCTTGTTTTACAAATAGTCTGTAATTTTTCTTGCCATAACAATAAATTAGATTAAAAGTGGTGACAGATTTTGATTTTTAGATCAATTTTAACGACGAAAAGAAAATCTGTCACAATTTCTGCCACCACTTTGATGAAACAAGGAGCTATTTTATGAAACAAAGTGAAAAAGTTGTTTTTATGTAAATTGTTGTTATTTAAGGTTTTTTGTGAATTTTGAAAAATGCTGAAAAGTTATTCGATATTCTGCACTTGTTCGCGCATCTGTTCGATTAAAACCTTTAACTCGACACTTGCTTGGCTTGTACGAGCGTCAATCGATTTAGAACCCAGCGTATTGGCTTCTCGGTTGAGTTCTTGCATTAAGAAGTCTAGTCGACGGCCTTTCGGTTGGTCTGTTTTTAAGATGTGACGAATTTCAATCAGATGTGTTTGCAGTCGCTGTAATTCCTCATCAATATCGATTTTTTGTGCCAGAATTGTGGCTTCCTGATGCAGCCTCTGATGATCTAGGTTTTCGCTCAGATGGCCTATTCTCTGTTCAAGTTTTTGTAAATGTTGTTGGCGGATTTCTGGAATCAAAGGTGTAATAATTTCCAGTTGAGTTTGAATTTGATTGCAACGGTCTAACAAAACTTGCCCTAATGCTTGGCCTTCTCGTAAACGATGAGATTTAAGTTGTTCTAGAGCGGTTTCAAGTTCGGTAAGGATTTGGTTTTCAATTGCCTCATCAGGTTGTGCTTCCTGTGTGTCGAGGATGCCCGGCCATTTTAAAACTTCCAAGGGGTCGACTGGTATTGTTGTTTCAAAGCGGTCGCAAGTTTTATCAATCGCAGATTTTAGTTGTGCGAGCATTGAATGGTTTAGGCTAAACGCTTGTGTCTGCTGTTGCAGGAATAAAGAACAATTTACGTCAATTTTTCCGCGAGAAACATGCGCTTTCATGAGTTCTCGAATGTTGGGTTCGAGATGTTTTAGCGCATCTGGTAATTTGAAATGAAGTTCTAGATAGCGTTGGTTAACCGAGCGTAGTTCCCAAGTGAATTGCCCTGAAACTTTTTGATTGGCAAAATCGGCTTGATGGCGGGCGTAAGCCGTCATGCTGTAAATAGGATAGTCCATATTTTCTCTCGTTTTTAGGGCAATACAATCGTTTATAATCTGCGCATAGTTTAAAACACCCTGTAGATTGAATGGAGCTCAAAATGAAAAAAGTGGTTTTAGCAACCGGCAATGTGGGTAAATTGCAGGAAATGAATGCCATTCTTCAACCATTGGCTTGGCAGGTGGTTTCTCAGAAAGAACTGTTCTCGGAAGAAGCAGAAGAAAATGGCAAGAGTTTTATCGAAAACGCGATTTTGAAGGCGCGTTTTGCGGCAGAAAAAACCGGACTACCAGCAATTGCCGATGATTCAGGTATTGAGGTGAGCGCATTAAAAGGGCTGCCGGGAATTTATTCTGCACGTTTTGCTGAGGAGTTAATGCCGGCCGGAAAATCTCCGAGTGATGAAGATAATTTACAAAAACTACTTTTAGACATGCAAACTATACCGGCCGGTCAGCGTCAGGCCAGTTATTATTGTGCAATGGTGTATGTCGAACATGAAAATGATCCAACTCCTATTATTGGTTTGGGTCGTTGGTATGGTGAAATTCTGCATGAAAAACGTGGCGATGGTGGTTTCGGCTATGATCCGATTTTTTGGATTGACGAGCTTGGAAAGTCTTCTGCTGAGTTGGATAAATCTCAGAAGAACCAAATCAGTCATCGTGCACAAGCGCTAAATGCTCTAGTCATGCAGTTACGTCGTGGGGCTTAGCTTAAGTCCAGTCCATAGAGCAGCCTATCACCGTGTTTAAAACCGTATTGACAGATCTTAAAAAATGACTCAATTGAACTTCTCACACCCGCCGCCTCTTAGTTTGTATGTGCACTATCCGTGGTGCATTCAAAAATGCCCGTACTGTGATTTTAATTCTCACAACGCCAAAGATTCCGACAACGAAAAAGCTTACGTAGATGCGATGCTACTCCAGCTTGAGAAAACCTTGCCTCTAATTTGGGGACGTCCGATTCGCAGTATATTTTTTGGGGGAGGAACGCCAAGCTTATTTTCCGAGAAAGAATTCAAACGATTTATGTCGCAAGCACGAGCTTTATTGGGTTTCTCGGGTCAAATTGAAGTCACGCTTGAAGCAAACCCTGGAACGGTGGATTATGAGAAATTTGCAATGTTTTTCGATAATGGCGTGAATCGATTGTCGATGGGAATTCAAAGTTTTGATAATGAAAAACTGGAAGCTTTGGGGCGTATTCATTCATCGCAAGACGCTAAGCGAGCCATTGACGCAGCAAGAAGTGCAGGTTTTAAAAATTTTAATTTGGATTTGATGTTTGCCTTGCCGAACCAAACGCTTGAACAGGCGGTTGCGGATGTTGAGCAAGTGCTGGAGTTTGAGTCGCCACATCTATCGCATTACCAGTTGACGCTTGAACCCAATACACCATTTTATCGCCAGCCGCCGGTTTTACCAGACGATGATTTAGCGTGGGATATGCAGCTTGCTTGCCAAGAACTTATTGCCAGTGCAGGTTATGATCATTACGAAGTTTCAGCTTATGCACAACCGGCTCAGCGTTGTTTGCACAATTTAAATTATTGGCAGTTTGGGGATTATTTGGGGATTGGAGCCGGTGCGCATGGCAAGATTACACATGCGCCCAATGGCGAGATTTTTCGCACACAAATGCCGGCTTCTCCGGGTGGTTATATTGAGACAATGCTTGCAGAAAAAAACGGTCGCTTGACAACGATTGACCATAGAGAATTACCGTTTGAGTTTATGCTGAATACGTTGCGCTTACAGCAAGGTTTTGCATTGAGTCTATTTGAAGAACGAACAGGTTTAAAACTTGAAACGATTCGGGAAAAGCTCAGCGAATTAGAAGGCCTGAAACTTATTGAGTGTGACCAAGATTACTTGAGACTGACGGATAAAGGAAAAACGTATTTAAATGATGTGATGTCAGCCTTTTTATCGATGACGGAATAAATCCACACGATTTATTACCGGCCGGTAAGTATTTGAATGTGATAAAGATAGCGAACAGTGGCGAGTCGTTCTGATAGCGATTGGGAAAGTTTTGAAATTTGTATTAAATAAAGAGTTTAGCGAATGAGGAAATTGAAAAAAAGCGTAAGAATTGGCTTGTATGTGCTCATTATTTTGCCGGTATTAGTGTTTTTAGGCTTTGCTGGAGCGGTGAGTTTTATTGATTTTAATCGTTATAAACCTCAAATAGAGGCGCAAGTAAAAAACCTCACTCAACGCGATTTTAAAATTGAAGGGGCTGTGGATGTTTCGGTGATTCCATTTGCGATGAGCATTGGAAAATCAACGTTAAGCAACTCTCAGGCATTTTCAGAGTCGGGGCCTCAATTAGAATTTAAAGAGCTGCGGGCTGAGTTGTCATTGTCTCAGTTGTTCTTAAATAAACGCTTAGATGTGCAAAGTTTGCAATGGATTGATCCGAAAATTGTTTTTTCGAGTGATGAGCAAGGACGAAATAACTGGCAGGATTTGCCTAATATCGAAGCCTTGATTGCAAGTTTTTTGGAATCTAATCAAGTGGCTGAAACGAGTAAGGAGGAGTCTGTTGCGCATACTTGGCAATTGAGTAGTTTGGTGATTCAAGATGGCCAGATTGCATATCAATCTGCTAACGCAGATAAGAGCTGGACAATGGAAAATATCTCAGTTGTGGCTAATCAATTGGCGATGGATGCTCAGTTTCCAGTGCACATTATGTTTGACTGGAAAAAGCCTGGCGCTCAACGTTCACTGGATGTCAGAATGAATAGTGAACTTTTGTTACCGGCCGGTTGGAAATCGATCGAAATGCGCTCATGGCAAGGTGTGATGAATTCTCAACTGTTGGAGCAGGAAATTTATCCAGTGGTGAATCTAACTCAAAAAGGAAAAGGACTGCGTTATCAGTGTGATAAAAAATTGGTGCAACTGGAATCTTGGGAAATCCAAGGTTTAAATGGAAAATTACAAGTGAGTGCCAATGGACAGTTGGACGAAGAGGTGATTGGTCAAGCAACGACGGTCAATGTCGATTATCAAACTTGGTCAAATCAGCTGAATATTGCTCTGCCAGAGCGTGAACAGAGCAAACTTCAGCAGGCAGATGCATTGATTGAGTGGCGTTATAAAAATCATGCCTTGACGTTAGAAAATATCACTTTGCAAGGCAAAGCAAAAATTCAAACGCCAACGGCAGAATAGCTTGTTGAGTTTTTAGATCAACGTTGAAAAGAGGTATTACTTAGTCGACTACTTAACTTTTTCGAAAATCAAATCCCAAACGCCATGACCGAGGCGGTGGCCTCGTTGTTCGAATTTCGTTAACGGCCGGTAGTCAGGTCGTGGCGTATATTGATTTTCACCACTGGTGTTTTGATAGTTAGGTGCGGCACTCATGACTTCCATCATATGCTCTGCGTAGTTTTCCCAGTCGGTTGCCATGTGAAAATGCCCTCCAACTTTGAGATGTTTAGCGATGGTTGCCGCAAATTCAGGTTGAACAATTCGGCGTTTGTGGTGACGTTTTTTATGCCAAGGGTCAGGAAAGAATAAATACAGACCGCTTAAGCTGTTGGGTGGAATGCAGTTGGCGAGCACTTCAATTGCGTCATCATTAAACACACGTACATTTTCCAGCTGTTCATCGGCCACTAGTTTTAACAAAGCACCCACACCCGGCTTATGAACTTCGATACCAATATAGTTGTTTTGCGGATTTGCTTTGGCCATTTCTGCCAAACTTTTTCCCATGCCAAAACCGATTTCAATGATAGTTGGTGCTTCTCGTCCAAATACCTCGTTGAAATCTAAAGCGCCTTGAGAAATTTCCAAACCGAATGTCTGCCAGTGTTCGTCTAAAGCTTTTTGTTGTGATTTGGTTAATCGACCTTGACGCAGCACAAAGCTTTTAATGCGTCTTTGACTTTCATCAATCGTTTCTTTGGTGTCTGTTTCGGTATGTTCACCGGCCGGTAAAGTTTCGGAATTGACGGTAGGATTTTCAGTTTTTGTATCGGTCATGCTGGCTATCTTTACGAATTGAATCTTTAAAAATGAGCGTTATTATAGCCCGAAAACTAAATTGCACAGAAATAGGATGACTCAATTGAGAATGCAAGCGGATCAATTTTCTCAAGCTTTATTAACTTGGTTTGATGATTATGGACGACATGATCTACCTTGGCAGCGAAATAAAACACCTTATCGGGTGTGGGTGTCAGAAATCATGTTGCAACAAACGCAGGTTAAAACGGTGATTCCTTATTATGAACGTTTTATGCAGCGCTTCCCAAATGTGAATGCTTTGGCGGCGGCTGAGCAAGATGAGGTGTTAAGTTTCTGGGCGGGGTTGGGCTATTATGCGCGAGGACGGAATTTGCATAAAGCCGCGCAAATCATTGTTCAAGAGTTTGCAGGAGAGTTTCCCACAGAGTTTGAGGAAATCGTTGCGTTGCCTGGAATTGGCCGATCAACTGCTGGGGCGATTTTAGCGATTGCGATTGGCAAGCGTTATCCGATTCTTGATGGGAATGTGAAACGGGTTTTGTCGCGTGTGGATGGTGTGGCAACTTGGCCGGGCGAGAGAGAAACGGAGAAAATGCTTTGGCAAAGGGCGGATTCATTCACCCCGGCTGAAAGGTTTAGTGATTACACTCAGGCAATTATGGATTTAGGCGCCACTCTGTGTACGCGTTCCAAACCAAAGTGTGAGGATTGTCCGATGCAATCTGATTGCCAAGCCTATCTGCAAAATAAAGTGGCGGAATTGCCGGTCAAAAAACCGAAAAAAGAGAAACCTGTTCGTCAAGCCCATTTGTTGATTGTTCAAAATAATAACGGAGACGTTTGGCTGGAGCAACGACCTCAAAAAGGGATTTGGGGAGGGCTCTGGTCATTCCCTCAATTGGATTCGTGGCAGGAATGTCAAACAATGCTGGAATCGCAATTTTGTTCCGCGTCAAGTTTGTTAAAATGGGAAGAATTTAGACACACTTTTTCGCATTATCACTTGGATATTACGCCAGTTTTTGCTGAGCTGAATTCTGTCGATAGACTGGTTAAAGAACCTTCCGAAGAGTATCAAAATAACCGGCCGGTAAAGAGTGGTCTAGGAAAGTGGGTGAGTCGAGAAGCACTGATTAAGAACGAATTAGGCTTGCCAGCACCCGTTCAAAAGCTGGTTCAAAGTTTGCATAACTATTAAAGAATTAATAAAGGGAAGCACTATGTCACGTAAAGTTCAATGTGTAAAACTAGGTGAAGAGTTGGATGGTTTGGATTTCGCACCATTTCCAGGGCCTTTGGGTGAGAAAATTTTCAATAGCGTCTCGAAAGAAGCTTGGAAACAGTGGTTGAGCCAACAAACAATTTTGATTAATGAATACCGTTTGTCGAGTTTGGATCCAAAGGCAAAGACGTTTTTGCAGGAAGAGATGCAAAAGTTTTTGTTTAATGATGAGGACATCGACATGCCGGATGAGTTTAAAGCGGTCTAACAACTATTAATATATAGACAGTCATTACCAAACAAAATGTTTTTCTGCCTAAATTTTTAGGCGATTTCTTTGCTAACTACGAATATTTTCGATAGGAAAGGGAGCTCTAGTGAGTCAATTGTTAGACATCTATGTTGCCCGTCAACCAATCTTTAAACGAGATTTAACGGTGTTTGGGTATGAGTTGTTGTTTCGAGCCAATAACCAGGAGAATCAGGCGGTTATTCTAGGGGGAGACGAAGCTTCTGCACAAGTCATGATGGGCGCTTTCGGCGATATGGGTATCTCGGACGTGGTTGGCGAAGATAAAGCCTTTGTGAATTTCACAGAAGGACTTCTGTTAAGAGAAAATCAACCCTTCTTTCCTCGCCGACAAGTGGTGATTGAGATTTTGGAAGATGTAAAAGTTACGCCAAAATTGATTCAGGCGGTACGCCAATTAAAAGAGAAAGGCTATACGATTGCCTTGGATGACTACGTTTTTAATCCTGATTTTGTCCCTCTTGAAGCGTTTGCGGATATTCTCAAAATTGATATTTTATCGGTTGGCCCTAAAAAGTTGATTGAGCATGCTACGCGATTGAAAAATCATGACTTAAAGCTGTTGGCTGAAAAAGTTGAAACGCGCGAGCAATTTGAGTTCTGTGTCAAACTCGGGTTTGACTATTTTCAAGGCTATTTCTTTTCTAAGCCGAAAATTGTTGCTGGAAAGCGTCTTCCTAATAATAAATTACTGTTACTTGAACTTTTATCGAATGTTTATGATCCCGATGTAGATATGCATAAGCTGTCCGAAATCATTGGACGAGATGTTGGATTGAGCCAGAAGCTATTAAGATTCGTCGCAGAAGGGTATCCCAAATATCAACCGATGTCATCGATTCATGATGCGGTGCTGCGTTTTGGCCTTGACCGCTTAAAAAGTTGGACCAGTATGTTGGTGTTATCGGGTGTCGATGACAAGCCTTTAGAGCTGTTTCAAACCTCGTTGATTCGAGCAAAATGTTGCGAATTAATCGGGCAAAAAGTAGGTCATCACAGTAAAGACAGTTATTTTACCGTCGGACTTTTTTCGACCTTGGATGCGGTTATGGAAGCGCCATTAGAAGGGTTGCTTGAAAAGCTAAAGTTAGAATCACATGTGGAACAAGCGCTTTTGAACTATGACGGCCTTATGGGAGAAACGTTAGAGTTGGTGGTTGGCTTAGAAAGAGGTCGCACAGATATGAAAGTTCCTCCTTCTATTTCAATTGGTGAGGCTTCCCATTGTTATTTGCAAGCGATGCAATTTGCGAAGAGTGTCAATTTAGCCTAGTCAGTTATTAGTTATTCAGAGTCGACTATATATGCAAATGTGTTCTTGATAAACGTTACCGGCCGGTAGCGTTTTTCTTTTTCTTAAATTTCTTCAACGCTGAATTCTCACGCGGTTTCAACGCGTATTCATTGCATTTTGGTTTTTTAAGCAAAAAACTCAAATTTTTTTACTTTCTTCCCTTGAATAAATTTATATCGGCACCAATAAACACAACGTTGTGAAACGTTTGAGCATTTCAGTGGAAGTGTTAGAGAAATGATCAGACGAAAAACGACCCAAATTTTTACCATTTAAATTTTAATCGTGATTATTTTTAGGAGAAACCTATGAACATTAAGCCTTTACAAGACCGCGTTGTGGTTCGCCGTGTTGAAGAGAAAAAAGAAACTGCTAGCGGTATTCTGCTGCCAGGTTCTGCGCAAGAAAAAGAAAACATGGGTGAAATCGTTGCAGTGGGTCCAGGTAAAGCCTCTGATTCAGGGACTATTATCGCTATGACGGTGAAAGTGGGCGATAAAGTGATGTTTGGTCAGTATTCAGGTCAAGAAGTCAAAGATGACAACGGTGAACCGCTAATGATTATGCGCGAAGATGACATCATCGCAATCATCGACTAATTAGATTGAAAACATTTCATAGAAATTTCTGAAAAATTTACAAAAATAAGGATTTAAAAAATGGCTAAAGACGTACGTTTTGGTTTAGACGCTCGTGAAAAAATGGTTGAAGGGATCAATGTTCTAGCAGATGCAGTGAAAGTTACGCTAGGTCCTAAAGGTCGTAATGTTGTTTTAGAAAAATCGTTTGGTGCGCCAACTGTTACAAAAGATGGTGTCTCGGTTGCTCGTGAAATCGAACTTGAAGATAAGTTCATGAACATGGGTGCGCAAATGGTGAAGCAAGTTTCTTCACAAACCAATGATGTTGCGGGTGATGGTACAACGACTGCAACGGTTCTTGCTCAATCTATCGTTCGTGAAGGGATGAAATCTGTTGCTGCGGGCATGAACCCAATGGATCTAAATCGTGGTATTCACAAAGCGGTTGAAGCGGTTGTTGAAGAAATCAAAAAGATGTCTAACCCTTGCGATACAAAAGATTCTTGGGCGCAAGTTGGAACGATCTCTGCAAACTCAGATGCAAAAGTCGGTCAAATGATTGCGGATGCGATGGAGCGTGTAACAACTCAAGGTGTGATCACTGTAGAAGAAGGTTCTTCTCTGGATGACGAGCTTGTTGTGGTTGAAGGTATGGAATTTGACCGTGGTTACCTATCGCCATATTTCGTCACAAACCAAGACAAAATGGTTGCAGAATTGGAAAACCCATTCATCTTGTTGTTCGATAAGAAAATCTCGAACATGCGTGATCTACTTCCTACTTTGGAAGCGGTTGCAAAAACAAGTCGTCCACTATTAATCATTGCAGAAGATGTTGATGGTGAAGCGCTAGCTACATTAGTCATCAATAACATGCGTGGTATTGTTAAAGTTGCAGCGGTTAAGGCGCCTGGTTTTGGTGAGCGTCGTAAAGCGATGTTACAAGATATGGCTGTGCTAACTGGCGGTACGATTGTTTCTGAAGAAGTTGGACTATCGCTTGAAACGGTTGAACTTGAGCACCTTGGTCAAACTAAGTCAGTTGTGATTGGTAAGGATACGACTAAGATCATCGATGGTGCTGGTTCAAAAGCAGACATTGATGCACGTGTTGCGCAAATTAAATCAATGATTGAAAATTCAACCTCTGACTACGACAAAGAAAAACTTCAAGAGCGTCTGGCGAAATTGGCCGGTGGTGTTGCGGTCATCAAGCTTGGTGCGGCAACTGAAGTTGAAATGAAAGAGAAAAAAGATCGTGTTGACGATGCACTTCACGCAACTCGTGCAGCCGTTGAAGAAGGGATTGTTGCCGGTGGTGGTGTTGCCCTTGTTCGTGCGTTGGCAAATGTTACGGTTGAAGGTGAGAACGATGATCAAAACGTTGGTATCCAAATTGCCATGCGTGCAATGCAAGAGCCAATGCGTCAAATTGCAACCAACTGCGGTCTAGAAGGTTCAGTTATTGTGAACAAAGTAATGGAAGGTGAAGGTAACTTCGGTTTCGATGCGTCAAAAGAAGAATACGTTGACATGCTAGAAGCCGGTATTATCGACCCTGCTAAAGTAACACGTTCTGCACTGCAAAATGCAGCCTCGGTTGCCGGTCTTGTGCTAACCACTGGTGCAGCAATTGCCGATCTTCCAAGCAAAGATGGTGATAACAATGCAGCGGCTGCGGCAGCAGGAATGGGAGGCATGGGTGGCATGATGTAATTTTCTGCTAGAGCGTTTAAATTTTTGCGCTAACGGCGTTAAATTTGAACTTCCGGTGCTCACGTACTCTAATGTACGCTGCGCTCCGGTTTCAAAATTTACCTTGTTATCATCAAAGATTTATACCGCCTAGCTAGAAAATTGGGTGTACCCCTTTCTTTCCAAAACCGGCTTCAAAGCCGGTTTTTGTTTTTTGGAATAATTAAAAGCCAAAATCCTCATTTCAGAAATTAGAGTGCCTCTATTCTTCGATGAAGGTCAGCATTTTGCTGGCCTTTTTTATTTCTGGCGAATACTTCCGGTGCTCATGGTCTCTAATGTACGCTCGACTCGGGCTCCTGCTTCGCTCTACCGAGTCGTGCGCTCCGGTTTCAAATTGATCTTGTTATTATCAAAAATTTATACCGCCTAGCTAGAAAATTGAGTGCTAATCAGTTCTCTGAAAAGACCGGCATTTTTAATGCCGGTTTTTTTGTGGGCAGAATATCGAGCTTCTGTTGCGACTGTTCTATTTGTACATTCCACTTCAGTTCAAATTCTCGCCTTGAAGCTCGCATAAAACTGAAACCTCTAATCCCTTAAATTGGCCACTAAGCCTTTTGTTTAAAACCAGCCTTGTGCTGGTTTTTTATGCCCAAAGTGCGAGCTCTATTTTTATGTTCGAGACTGGAAAAACAATACCGGCCGGTAGAACACAAAACGGGGCTTTATGCCCCGTTGTCTTGGATTGACTTTCAAAGAGTCAAC
>Ga0193952_1000057_pt1 | contig 47016 bp, 41 predicted proteins | sample BB_3_MG_FD_140368 | JGI IMG/M metagenome (GOLD analysis project Ga0193952, IMG submission 140368) | Microbial mat bacterial communities from the Broadkill River, Lewes, Delaware, United States - BB_3_MG | ecosystem: Environmental > Aquatic > Freshwater > River > Microbial mats | place: USA... | reverse complement strand
TAACCACCATGTTAATTCACGGATTAAATCATTGCCTTCTCCAAATTGAGATTTAATAGCCTCAGAAACATTTTGTGTGTTTTGTTGGTATTCTGAAGTTGGGTAAACCCATCTGGTTGGAGGTGTTGAATTTCCATTATACACAAAATTTGGATATCCAGTTCTTAAGTGATCAAAATACATTCTCCAACCCGATTGTAGGAATGAAGTAAAATATTTTTGAGTTAAAATTAGTTCTAATTTTTGTTCCATTGTTATTGCATTATTAAATGAAACTAAGTTGCCATTTAAATATGCTTCAGCAGCTGAACTTTCTACATAACTTTCAAACCCTTTTGCATGCGTATTATAAAAATTAAATGAAGCTTTAACAGCATTGTTATAATGCGTTTCGGCAATTGAACTAATCCAGTTTCTAACAGAAGCTTCCGCTAAAATAAATTCTAATTCGCTATAACTTAAAATGGCATGTGGTTCTGTAGTTGGATCAGTAGAGTATCTTAAATTCACTTTAGAGACATCTCCTTGTGCTGCTTTGTCATTAACTTCAGCGTAAGGAGCTAAAGGGTCGCCACCTTCATAAGCACTAAAATCGTCTATTGCTAGTCCAGCTTCTTTAGCATTTTTAGTTCTTCCACAAAAAATAAATAATCTAGGGTCTTGTCTATCTTGTAATCTTTTAATAAACGTTGAAGACATATACATACCCGACCCATAACTACTTGAATTAAATTCTGAATATCTACTTCCATCTTGATCTAAGAAAACTAACAGACCACTATCGTTATTAGATTGCATAATTGGATTATTGTTTACTATGGAAGCAAAAGTATTTTTTATATCTAACTCTGTATCATTTTCTTTTTCAGATAAGGATATTAATACTTTTAGGCGAAAAGAGTTGATTAGTTTTTGCCAATTAAGAGCATTTCCACCATAAATAATATCTCCATAAATAACATCATTATTTCCTTCTAATAAATTATTAGCTTCTTCTAACTCACTTAAAATTCCGATAAAAACATCCTTTTGAGCATCGTATTTTGGAGTGAAAATTTGATTAGACTCTCCTTGTAAAGCTTCACTATAAGGGACATCTCCAAAGGTTAATGTTAAGTTATAAAAATAGTAAGCTCTAAAAAATTTGGCGAGTGCTATATAGGCATCACTTTCTATGCGCTCAGCTTCTTCCATCATTTTGGTAACTTCGCCTAGCATATTATAATCGTTAAAGCTAGCTCTATCCCAGCTATAGTATTGCCCACTGTTTTCACCATCAGTTTGTACTAACATTCTTGATGCGTACATTGCTCCAGTACCTTCTACTTCAAAAGCATTTTCTGAAATATTGGTTAATAAAAGTTGCGGATGGGTTTCGCTTACATTGTTTGGATTTTCATTAATTTCAGATAAGTCTTGACAAGAAGAGACAGACACTAAAATTATAAGAGAAAATAATAGTAACGTATTTTTCATTTTTTTCATTTTTTTAAAATTTCATATTAACTCCAACTCCGATATAACGTGATGAAGGATCTTGAAGATTATCGTCATTTCCAAAATCAGGATCAATAATATCTGCTTTTTTCCAAGCTAAAAGATTGTATCCGTTTAAAGTAACATCAATATGTTTGATTCCATTAATGTTTAACTCTTTAGTTAAGTCATATTTGAATGATACTGCTCTCAATTTAAAGAAGCTTCTATCAAATACATTGGCAAATTTTTTGCTTTCCTTTTGGGTTACTTGTGCTCTATACGGATAATTTTGAGACCAAGTTTGCCAGTTGACTGCAGTGGTGTTTTCTTGATAAACTCTTGTGTCAGAAGTGATATTTCCTGCCACATCTCTAATTAGTTCCCCGCTAACAATATTTACACCATTTGGAATGTATACAGGAGTTCCTGCAGCATATTCAGCATCTCTAAATTCTGTTGAATTAGGATGTTTACCTCCCCACCACATTTTTTCAACAGTTCTGGAACGCATTAAACCTCCCCAAACACCATCAATACCAACAGTTAAGGTCATATTTTTATACTTAAAACTATTTTGTAGTCCTAATCTCCAATTAGGGTCTTTGTTTCCTATAAATTGTTTGTAAGGATCTTTAATTGGAAGTCCTTGATCGTTTAAAATTAATCTTCCATCAGCTGATTTTTGCCAAACTGTTGCATAGTAGCTATCTGTTCTATCGTCTAAATTTAGGTCACCATAAGTAGTTTGGTTATCATAAATACTAGTTATTTTTTGAACCTTTTTACTCCAGTTAGTTGTTAAATTCCATTTAAAATTTTCATTATTTATTGGCTTTGCATTTAAAACAACTTCAAAGCCATTGGTTGTATACTCATTACCATTTACTTTTCTACTAGTAAATCCAGATGCATTTGATACGGGTAGGTTTATAATTTGATTTGAATCTACTACATTGTAATAAGTAAAATCAAATTTCAATTTTTTCTTTAAGAAAGCAGCACTTAAACCTAATTCAAAAGAAGTGGAGTTTTCAGGTTCAATTAAAGGGTTTACAATGCTATTAGGATAGTACAATTGTGTTAAGCCTCCAAAGTTTCCTGAATTTTGATAATATGATGAAATCTGATACGGGTTTAAATCGCTAGATACCTTTGCCCAAGAACCAAATAGTTTTAAATAATCTATGCTTGATGGCATTTCAATATATTTTGAAACTAACGTGCTTATTGAAGCGGAAGGATAAAAATAAGATCTATTATCTTTTGACAGCGTTGAAGACCAGTCATTTCTTGCAGCAAATGTTAAAAATACAGAATTATATAGGTCTAATTCTAAAGTTGAATAAACGCTATTTGTTGCTTTTTCTTCATAGTAAGTTTCAGCTTTTACACTCCCTTTTGTATTGTTTAAACTATAAATATAAGGAACTATAATGCCATCTGTAGCATTGTATTCTTGCTGGTATTTTCTGTAATATGTTGCAGCTCCAGCATTAATATTTATAGCTAAATTATTATTAATTGATTTATTGTAGCTTGCTAAAACGTCATAATCTACAGTGAGTTTGTTCTTGTTCCAAGTTTTATAATCCCCATCTCTAGGATCTCCATAATTTAAATAAGATTTAGGGCTTTTTCGATCTTCAAAAGTATCATTAATTATTGCCGAACCTCTTGCTTGTAAGTTCAAATTATCATTAATTTTATAATTTAAACTTAATTGACCATTAATGTTATTTGCATCGTAAGTTTGAGTAAGTTCATGTGCCGCAAAATAGACGTTGTTATACCACGCATAGTTAAAATTTGCTTGTCTGTAACCTTCTTGTCCTGGAATGTATTGATGTTCTTCTAATTCTTTTCCATTCACATCATCACCCATCCAAATTAGTATGGTGTACATGTGATTTTTTGGACCATATCCATGTCTAGGGTAGTTTGGTGAATAAACTTTGTTATAGGATAGTTTACTGTCTAAAGTTAAAGCATCAGACAATTTAGTACTTGCTTTAAAGTTTAGCCCTCCAGTTTTTAAGTTTGCATTTGGAACTCTATCTGTTTGACTTGAATAATTTCCAGATAGTCTAAAAGAACCTTTTTCACCTTTATGAGAAATAGAAAAATCTGAAGAAGAAATAATGCCAGTTTTTAAGAAATCTTTTAAGTTATTATGGTATTTCCAATCTATTGGAACTCTTGAATAGCGAGACTTATCATTATACTGTGTGCCATAAACATCTCCCCACCAAGGAGTAGTTTCTCCAGTTACATTATCGTAAATTGGACTATTCCATTGTGCTATTTTTAAACCAGACTCAAACTTAGGTCCCCAAATCATATCTCCATCGGAGATTCCACCATCTTTTCCATCCCAAAACTCATATTTTCCATTAGAACCATTTCCGTATTCACTTTGTGTTTCTGGAAAAACTGTAAAACCAGCAGTTACCATAGTATTATGTGAAATGGAGATTTCTAAACCTTCGTTAGTCGCATTTTTGGTGGTAATTAAAATTGCTCCATTTCTACCTCTTGACCCATAGAGCGCAGAGGCTGTAGTGCCTTTCAGAACATTGATGTCTGAAATATCATTAGGTGAAACATCATAAAAATCTGTTTCAACTGGAACACCGTCAATTACAATTAAAGGATTTTTACCTCTTAAAGAAAAAGAAGGGGCTTGAAATAAACCTGTAGGGTTATTCACTGTTAAACCAGCAACTTGACCAGAAAATAAACTTCCAACATTAGGAACATTTACATCTTTTACAACTGTTGATTCAATTTTTTGTGTTGCATAACCAATTTTCTTTTCTTCTTTTGTAATTCCTAAAGCTGTAATTACTACTTCATCTAAGCTTTGGGCATCTGTTACCATAATAATTGTTGAAAAATCCGAAGTTAGATTGCTTAATTCTTGAGTTTGGTATCCTAAATAAGAAACGACTAAAGTTTCTAATGGATCACTTGTGTTAATGGTAAAAACGCCATCAAAATCTGTAGAAACACCGATGTTAGATTCTTTTATAATAACTGTTGCTCCAGGTAGTGGAAGATTATTTTCATCTACTACTTTACCTTTAATAATTGTTTGAGAAAATCCGGCTACCCATATAAGTGAAAGTAACGAAAAAAGAATTTTCCTTTTAAAATGTTTTTTCATATTTACTAATTGTTGATTTGATTAGGGTGCAAATATGAAACTCCGGGGTTACTTTAAAGAACTGTAAATGTTATAAAATTATAAGGTTAATATTATGAGTGTTAAAAAAGCGTTAACACTTATAAAAGGAGAGCAAAGAAATTATAAAAACGAGGTGTTATTTTTTTAAAAAATAGCAGATTAAGAAAAGTAACATTTATTTAATCTTCAAAATTTTCTGACTTGAATGTTTTTAATTCGCCATTTTTATCTGCATAAATTAAAAATGCTTTTAGTTGGTTATGTTTTTCTAAAAATGCTTTAGTTTTTTCAAAGCCCATTGCCATAAATGCTGTTGCATAGCCGTCAACATCGGCACAATCACCATTAGTTATTACCGAGGCACTTAATAAGTTACTTTCGCTTGCATAACCTGTTTTTGCATTAATTGTATGTACATATTTTTTGCCATCAGCAGAGGTGCGGTATTTTCTGTAATTTCCAGAAGTAGCCATAGCTTCATCTTTTAATTGAATTACGGTAGCAAAAGAGCGTGTACCATCTTCATTTGGGTTTTCAATAGCAATTTTCCATAACTCACCTTTCTGATTTTTTCCTCTTACTCTAATTTCACCGCCAATTTCTACCATATAATTTTTAATATTAGCAGCTTCAAATTGTCTTCCAATAATATCTACCAGAAATCCTTTCCCAATAGCATTGAAATCAAAATAAATTTCAGGATATAATTTTGTTACTTTTTTATTTATAAGACTCACTTTATTAAAACCAACAAAAGTTAGTAGCGAATCTATCTTAAGCGAATCTAGATTATTAAATTTTGCGCTAGGGCCAAAACCCCAGGCGTTTACTAGCACACCTACGGTTGGATCAAAATCGCCAGCTGTTTCATTATATATTTTTTCAGATTTCCTAAAAACTTCTTCAAAAATGTCATCAACAATAATTGTAGTATCTCCTCGGTTTATTTTTGAAATATCAGAACTGGGAATATATGTTGAAGTTGATTTGTTTACGGCTTTAATAATACTGTCAATTTTTAGTTTAAAATTGCTATTATTTGGGGTAATATATTTTATAGAATAGGTTGTGCCAATGGCATTTCCTTGTAATACTTCTAAATTTGATTTGGTATTATTACAAGCTACAAATAATATAAAAACAACAAAAAAAAGATAATTTTTCATATAAAAGATACTAAAATTTGACTTTACAAATATAGCACATAAAAAATTCTTAAATTCATCTTAAAATAAGTGATTTTATGCTTAAAAACATTTTATTTTTTTTAACTTTGGTCACTTAAAATCGTTTTAATTATGAAAAAAAGTTTTGTATTGATATTAGTTATATCAGTAGTGTTAAGTTCTTGTGTATCTCAAAAAAAATACGCAGAATTAGAGGGTAATTTTAATTCAAAAAATCAAGAGTTAGTTGATACAAAAGCTGATTTGATGAAATGTAGAATTGAAAGTGAAAGTAGAGTTGCTTCTTTAGAACAACAAGTTCAAGATTTAAGAAGTGATAAAGAAAAAACATTGGAGTATGTTGACAATTTAACGGTATTATCTAAATCTGCTTCCGATAATATTAAGGAAACATTGGCTCAAATGGGTAAAAAAGATGAATATATTCAACATGTTCAAAAAGCAATGACTCGTAAAGATTCTATTAATTTAGCATTAGGTTTCCAATTGAAAAGTGTGTTAAAAGATGGATTTAATGATGAAGACATTCAAGTTGATGTAGAAAAAACAGTTGTATATATTTCTATAGCGGATAAATTATTATTTAAAAGCGGTAGCGCAACTATTTCTTCTGATGCAAAAAGAGTGTTAGGTAAAGTTGCCGATGTAATTTCTGCACAAAAAGATTTAGAAGTTATGGTTGAAGGTTATACAGATAACAAACCAATTAGTACAGCAGGTATTAAAGATAACTGGGACTTGAGTGTTAAACGTGCAACTTCTGTTATTAGAGTACTTCAAAACGACTTTAACATTGTTCCTGAGCGTTTAATTGCTGCAGGTAGAAGTGAGTACAAACCACTAGAAACTAACGACACTGTTGAAGGTAGAGCTAGAAATAGAAGAACTCGTATTGTTTTAATGCCACAATTAGAGCAGTTTTTTGATCTTTTAGAGCAAAAAGTAAACTAATAAACTAATTATTTTATTATATAAAAAAACACGCCAAAGGCGTGTTTTTTTATGGAACCTGTTTACTAATAAATGTTTTGATAGTAAGAATCCTTCTTGTATTTAGGTAAAAACTCAGGTTATAAAAAGTTACTTTATTAATTCAAAGCAACATCTAAATATTGCAAGCCATCATATTGTAATACATATTCATTATTAAGTAGAGGAGGCGATTTAGCATTGTTTTTAGCTCCCAAACCAACACCAGCAAAAATTAGCTTAGCGTTGCTTTTTTTTGCGTGTAGTTTAAAGGTTTCCATCCAAATTACATCGTATGTAATGCCCAATTTACTAATTGGACCAGTTTTTACAATTACAAAAAAACGTTGGTTAGCATTGTTAATACATACAAATTGAGGATTTCTTTTTAATTGGCTGTTTACTGCCAAAAACTCATAGCCTTTAGCTTCTAAATCTTTTCCAACTATATTCATAGCTAAGTTGTGCTGTTCTTGAGTTGTAAGTGGTCTGCTCATATGGCAAATATAATATTTTAAGTAGTTGGTTTTAATATATAACATTAAATGCTAACTAAAATGACTGTTTTATTGTTCATAAAATGTGAATTTTTATCGATAAAACTCCTTACAAAAACTTCATATTCTTTTTTGATAAAAGAATTTATACCTTTAGTAAATTAAAAAACTGACTTATGAATTAACATAAGTGTAAAATTAGTATCAATCACTTTTTAAATTTTAACAATAATGAAAGTACATTTAAAAAAACTAATGCTCTTAACGGGCTTTTTATTCATCACTTTTTCATACGCTCAAGGTACTCGGTTACTGAGGCAACCTGATATAAGTGATACACAAATTACGTATACCTATGGTAGTGATGTATGGGTTTCTGAATTGAATTCATCACAAGCAAAACGAATAACAAGTACCTCAGCGGTTGAATCGAATCCATATTTTTCACCTGATGGAAAATGGATTGCCTTTTCATCTAATAAATCTGGTTCACAAGCAGTTTACATAGTTTCATCAAATGGGGGAGCAGCAAAACAACTAACGTGGCATCCAAGTGGGGCAAGTGTTAGAGGTTGGACTAACGATGGAAAAAATGTATTGTTTGCAAGTTCAAGAGATACGGCACCAAGACCTTATAATCGTCTCTGGACAATATCAGTAAACGGAGGTGTTCCAAAGCTATTAAGTTCCCAATGGGGATATGATGGTTCATTTTCACCAGATGGAAAAAGCATGATTGTTGATAAAATGAGTAGGTGGGATGTTGAATGGCGTGCTTATCGAGGAGGACAAAACACACCATTAATTCTCTTAGATTTAAAAACTCAAAATGAAGAACTTCTTCCAAACAACAGTACCACAGATATACAACCGCTATGGTTAGGTGATATGATTTATTTTTTATCTGATAGAGATTTGGTAATGAATATTTGGTCATTCAATACTCAAACTAAACAATTGAATCAACTTACAAAATTTAAAGGTTCTGATATAAAATGGTTAACAGGAAATGGAGCAAATTTGGCTTATGAAAGGGATGGTTATTTACATTTGTTTGATATTGCTACTAATAAAAGTACCCAACTTGAAATTAATGTAGTAGGAGATTTTCCTTGGGCAGAAACTTCATGGAAAGATGTTTCCAAATCAGCAAGCTCAGTTTCATTATCGCCAAATGGAAAGCGTGCTATCATGGAGTCTCGTGGCGATATTTTTACAGTTCCATTAGAATTTGGTGATTCAAGAAATCTTACTCAAAGTTCAGGAACAGCAGACAGAGCACCAATTTGGTCTCCAGAAGGAGATAAAATTGCTTGGTTTTCAGATGGTGATAGAAAAGGGTATGCCCTAATGATTTCATCTCAAGATGGGATGTCAAAACCTCAAAGAATATCAATTGGTGAATCAAAAATGGCTTGGAATCCTTCGTGGTCTCCTGACGGAAAATTTATTGCGTTTGTAGATGATGATGTTAGATTAAGACTTGTTAATATTGAAAAAAAGTCAATTGAAACTATTGATATTGGAGGGAATAATTTGGAGCGTAGTTCTATAGATTTACAATGGTCTCCAGACTCTAATTGGATTGCTTATTCCAAATCTGGCAGTAATAATTTTAGACAATTACATATATGGTCTATAAAGGAAAGTAAGTCTAGAGCTATTACTGATAGTTTTGCAGATTCCTTTTCACCAACTTGGGATTTAAACAAAAAACAACTTTATTTTTTAGCAAGTACAGATGTTGCGTTAAGTTCGGGTTGGGCAAATACAAGTTCAATGACTTCAGATCCTGTTTACGCGGTATACGTTGTTAATTTAGATGCGAAAGATAAATCTCCTTTCAGTCCTAAAAGTGACGAAGAAGAGGTGAAAAAAGAAACTCCTTCTGAAGAAAAAGATAAAAATAAAAAAGAATTAAAAAAAGAAAATAAGACCGAGAAAGTTGTTATAAATTTTGAAGGTTTGGCAAGAAGAATTTTTGCGTTGCCATTGCAAAGTAGAAACTATGTTTTTATTAATGCTGGTCCTGAAAATAGTGCTTTTATTGGAGAATATCCACCAAATAGTAGAAGTTTAAAATTATCAAAGTTTAAGTTAAAAGATAAGAAATCGAAAGAGTTCATGGCAAATGTACGCCAGGTCTCTATCACTAGTAATGGTAATCATATGATTGTTAATGAAGGTGGTAGTTGGAAAGTAATAAGTACAAAAGGAGATAATGGCAAAAGTGCAAAAAGTTTGAAGGTAAATTTTCAAATGAAATTAGATCGTTTGGCTGAATGGGAACAAATGTTTGAAGAAGCTTGGCGATATGAGCGAGACTATTTTTATGACCCTAATATGCATGGAAGAGATTGGAGTAGAGTGTATAAACGGTATTCGCCATTAGTTCCCTTTATAAAGCATCGAGCTGATTTGAATTATATTCTCGATCAAGTTAATGGAGAACTTTCTGTAGGGCACAGTTTTGTTAGAGGAGGTGATTTTCCTCATATTGAACAGTCAAAAGTTGGGTTGTTAGGAGCAAACTTGTTATATGCAAATAACTATTGGAGAATTCAAAGAATTCTTACTACTGAATCTTGGAACCCAGGGTTAACAGGACCGTTAGATGCACCTGGTCTTAATATAAAACCAGGATATTATATTGTTGGAATTAATGGAAAAGAGTTGAAACCAAATACAAATATTTATGAATATTTAGATGGTACTGCTGGAAGATTAACAACCTTGCATATCAATAATAAGCCCGATTTTACTGGATCTTGGAAAGAAATTGTAAAACCAATTTCTAATGAAAACTCATTAAGACAACGCACTTGGGTTGAAGATAACAGAAGACTTGTTGATAAATTATCTAATGGAAGGTTGGGATATGTTTGGGTTCCAAATACCGGTGGACCTGGATTTGTTTCTTTCAATCGTTATTATTTTGCACAACAAGATAAAGAGGGAGCTGTGATTGATGAGCGATTTAATGGAGGAGGATTGTTAGACGATTATATGGTAGATTTAATGACACGAAGTTTACGAGCTAGTTTAACAAACGAGGTTCCAAATGGTAAGCCTATGAAATTACCAGCTGGTATTATTGGGCCTAAAGTTTTATTAATAAATGAACTTGCAGGTTCTGGAGGAGATTTTTTTCCTTGGGTTTTTCGCCAACAAAATGTTGGGCAACTTATAGGTAAACGAACTTGGGGAGGTTTGGTTAAATCTTCTACACATTATAGGTTAATAGATGGTGGTTCATTAACTGCACCAGATAATGCTGTTTTTGATCCGATGAATAGTACTTGGGTAGCAGAGAATAAAGGTGTGGCTCCTGATATTGATATTCGACAAGATGCAAAATCATTAACTAATGGTCGTGATCCTCAATTAGAAAGAGCGATTAGTGAATTAATGAAGTTATTAAAGCCTAAAAAAGAAGTGAAGAATCCAGTATACCCAAAACCAGCTATTGGAAATTAGTTCAGATTTGATTTAAGACATAAAAAAAGACCAACAAATGTTGGTCTTTTTTTATATATATTAGAGGAATATTACCCTCCAAAATCATCAAATCTTATGTTTTCATCTGCCAATCCAAAATCTTCACCCATTTTTTGAACAGCTTTGTTCATTAATGGAGGACCACAGAAATATAACTCTAAGTCTTCTGGTGATTCGTGTTTAGATAAATATTCATCTATAACAGATTGATGTACAAAACCTGTAAATCCATCACCTTTAGGATCATCGGCATCCTTTTTATTCACCCAATTGTCTTCAGGTGCAGGTTCAGATAATACTAAATAGAATTTAAAGTTAGGAAACTCTTTTTCTAATTCGTAAAAATGCTCTAGGTAGAACAATTCACGTTTAGAACGTCCACCATACCAATACGTTACTTTTCTACCAGTTTTTAATGTTTTAAATAAGTGATATAAATGCGAACGCATTGGAGCCATACCAGCACCACCACCAACATATAGCATTTCAGCATCAGATTCGTTTATAAAGAATTCTCCGTAAGGACCTGAAATAGTTACCTTGTCTCCTTTTTTACAATTGAAAATATAGGAAGATGCTATCCCTGGATTTACATTCATCCAAGCATTTTTAGTTCTATCCCAAGGTGGCGTTGCAATACGTACATTCAACATAATCTCTCTTCCTTCAGCAGGATAAGAAGCCATTGAATATGCACGTTCAACTAATTCGGTATTTTTCATTTTTAAATCCCATAAACCGAACTTATCCCATTCTACTTGAAATTTATCTGGAGTTTCATGTTCTTCAGGGTGTGCAGTAATATCAATATCTTTAAAGTCTACTTCACATTCTGGAATTTCAATTTGAATATATCCACCTGCTTTATAGCCCATGTCTTCAGGAATTTCAACAACAAATTCTTTAATAAAAGATGCTACGTTGTAATTTCTTACCACAGTTGCTTCCCATTTTTTAATTCCGAAGACTTCTTCAGGGATAGAAATATCCATATCCTGTTTTACTTTAACTTGACAGGATAATCGAGCTCCATCTTTTAATTCTTTACGAGTAAAGTGAGGAGTCTCTGTTGGTAATGCTTCTCCACCACCAGAATGTACATGACATTCACATTGAATGCAAGTTCCACCACCACCACAAGCAGAAGGTAAAAATATCTTTTCAGCACTTAAAGTTGTAAGTAATGTACTTCCTGAAGCTACTTCAATTTCTTTTTCTCCATTAATTCTGATTTTTACAGGGCCTGAAGGTGATAATTTTTGTTTTACATATAATAATAGAGCAACTAATAATAGTGTTAAAACTAAAAACGCGATTACAGTTGCTACAATTGTACCTAAGGTATTTGTTGCTAATATCATCATTACTCTATAATTTCTTTTTCGTTATTGGCTAATTGAATCGCTTCTTCTTTACTAATCTCTATGGTATTATTTTCAGAAGGAGTGGCTATTGCAGTTTCTTCTGTAGTTTCTTCATCATCTCCTCCAGTTAACATTCCACCAAAACTCATAAATCCAATTGCCATTAAACCTGTTATAATAAATGTAATTCCTAAACCTCTAAGTGGGGCAGGAACATTTGAATATCTAATCTTTTCACGAATGGCAGCAATTGTTAAGATTGCTAAAAAGAATCCTATACCTGAACTAACTCCGTAATTAAATGCTAAATCTAAAGAAGCAATTTCTCTTGATTGCATAAACAACGATCCTCCTAAAATAGCACAGTTTACTGCAATAAGAGGTAAAAATATACCTAAAGAGTTGTATAGTGCTGGAGCAAATTTTTCTACAATAATTTCAACTAATTGTACCATTGTAGCAATGGTTGCAATAAACATAATAAATGAAAGAAAACTTAAATCGTACGTTGCATATTCTTCACCAAGCCATTTTAAGGCTCCTTCTTGTAAAATATATTGATCTAACAACCAGTTTAATGGAACGGTAATTGCCATTACAAATATAACAGCTGCTCCTAAACCAACTGCAGTAGAAACTTTTTTAGATACAGCAAGGTATGAACACATTCCAAGGAATGTTGCAAATACCATATTATCTACAAATATTGACTTAAAAAATAATTCTAAATGTTCCATATTCTAGTTATCTTCTATTAATGATGTATTTCTTGAGCGTTGTACCCAAATAATAATTCCTACAGTTATTAATGCCATTGGTGCTAACAACATAAAACCATTGTTTTCGTAACCAAAAGCATACACACCTGTTTTTTCAATAGGATCACCTAACACTTTAAATCCTAATAAAGTTCCAGATCCTAATAATTCTCTAAAAAATCCTACTATAATAAGTATTACTGCATAACCTAATGCATTTCCAACACCATCTACAAATGATCTTATGGGTCCATTAGCTAAAGCAAAAGCTTCAAAACGCCCCATAATAATACAGTTGGTGATAATCAATCCCACAAATACAGATAATGTTTTACTAAGTTCATAAGCAAATGCTTTCAACACTAAATCCACAATAATTACCAAAGTAGCAACAACAATAAGTTGTACAATAATTCTAATTTTTGGTGGAATTATATTTCGCATTAATGAAATAGTTAAATTACCCAGTCCCATTACAAAAAGTACTGCAATAGACATTACAATTGATGCTTTTAATTCAGCAGTAATAGCCAAGGCAGAGCAAATACCTAATACTTGTATAGTAATAGGATTATTATCTGCTAAAGGATCTGTAATTAATTTTAAATCTTTTTTTGATAAAAGTCCCATAAATTATTGCTTTAATGTTTTTAAATAAGGTAAATACATTTTCAAGTCTTTCTTAAGCATTGCGGCTAAACCATCACCTGTAATTGTAGAACCGGAAATAGCATCTACTTCATTATCTGTTTTATTAATATTTTTTGGATCGGCATTACTTTTTGAAACTGCAACACCTTTAAACGTATCACCATCCATAATATGTTCACCTATAAAATCATCCATAAAAAAACGTTCTTTTATGTTAGATCCTAATCCTGGTGTTTCACCTGCGTGATCAAAATATACTCCTTGAATTACCAATTGATTGTCTAAAGCAATATAGCCCCAAATTGCATCCCATAAACCTTTTCCTCTTACAGGAACAATATATGATTCTTTACCATCTTTATTTCCAACAAATAATGGCAATCTTCTTTGGTAGTTGTTGTTTTTTGCTAAAGCAGCTTCTTTTTTTAAATCTATTAAGTATGCTTTATCATTTTCAACAGCATTAGTTCCAGTAATTACTAATTGTTTGGTTATATATTTGTTAAACTCTTCTCCAACAATATCTTTAGATACAAACTCAACACTACTTTCGTCGTTTTCGTTAATACCCATTGCATATAAAATATTTTGTTGTTTTTCAATTCTTTTGTTTTCAGCTATTTTATCTTTTAATGACGACGCTAAAAACGCTAATAAAGTACCAACAACAAGAACCATTCCTGTTGCAAACAATATTGTATAAACGTTACTTTCAGTATTCTTTGCCATTGTTATGCTGTTTTTGATTTTAAACGTTTCAATCTTCTTTTTATATTTCCTTGAACAACGTAATGATCAATAGTTGGCGCAAACACATTCATTAATAGAATTGCTAACATTACACCTTCTGGATAAGCTGGGTTAAATACACGAATCATAACTGAGATAAACCCAATAAAGAAACCGTAATACCATTTACCTTTGTTTGTTTGCGAACCTGTTACAGGATCGGTAGCCATAAATACAATACCAAAAGCTAAACCACCAATTAATAAATGATGCCAAAATTCAGTATTCATTAATGAATAAAATTTGCTACTTTCTGTTACCCATCCCGCATTTACTACACCATTAAAAATAAGTCCCATAACTAGAGCTCCAATAACAGATGATAGCATAATTCTCCAACTTCCAATTTTTGAAAATATTAAGAACAATCCTGCTAATAAAATTAAAAATGTAGATGTTTCACCTACAGAACCTGGGATAAAACCAAAGAACATATCTGAGACAGAATAGGCAACTTCATTTCCTTGTGCGAGCGTCCCTAAAATTGTTTCACCCGATATCCCATCTAGATTAGCACCTGCCGCAATTTCATTTGCTCTTTCAACAGCTCCTTCAACCCATACTTTATCTCCACTCATCCAAGTAGGATATGCAAAGAATAAAAAGGCTCTAATAGTTAATGCCGGATTTAAAATATTCATTCCAGTACCTCCAAAAACTTCTTTACCAATAACAACACCAAAAATTACAGCCACAGCAAGCATCCAAAGAGGAATATCTACTGGTACAATAAGAGGAACCAACATACCTGTTACTAAGTATCCTTCTTCAACTTCGTGACCTTTGATTATTGCAAAAATAAATTCAACTCCTAAACCTACTACGTATGAAACAACAACAAGTGGAAGAATTTTAATTAACCCTAATGATAAAGCATCCCAAGATAAAAAATCTACAGGTGCTCCAATTGCGTTATAGTGTTGAAAACCTGTATTAAACATTCCAAATATTAAACATGGAATTAATGCCAATACAACGGTATTCATTGTTCTTTTTAAATCATCTGCCGCTCTAACATGACCTCCAGAGTGTGTGGTTTCATTAGGCGTATATAAAAAAGTATGAAAGGCGCTAAAAGCAGGTAACCACTTTTTACCTTGACCTTTTTCTTTTATATTATGTAATTTTTCTTTTAATCCCATAATTTATCCTATTTCTTTTAACATTAAGTCTAAACCTTTTCTAATAATCTCTTGATGTGGTTGTTTAGATACACATACAAACTCCGTTAATGCAAAATCTTCAGGCGCAACTTCGTACATTCCTAAAGTTTCCATTTCATCTAGATCTTGATACATACAAGCTTTTAAAATTTGCATTGGGTAAATATCTAAAGGAAAAACCTCTTCGTAATTACCTGTAACAACAAAACCCCTATGCTCACCGTTTGTATTGGTATTTAAATCGAATTTTTTATTTGGGAATAACCAAGAAAAAGTTAATGCTCTTGAAGTAGAAACTTTATTAAAAACGGGCATTGTCCAACCAAAAAACTCGTAATCGTCTCCTTCAGGAATTACAGTAATTGTATTGTTATAATATCCTAAATTACCTTTTAAATTGGTAGCTTTTCCTGTTAAAATATTTCCGTTAATAATTCTATTATTTTCACCTTTAAGCTTCTTATCTACAATAGAACTTATAGTTGCTCCAATTTTTGTTTTGTAATATTTAGGAGCTTCAACAGATGAACCTGCTAATGCAATAATACGCTCAGCATTAAATTTACCTGTAAGTAATAACTCGCCAATAATTACTAAATCTTGAGGTGAAATTGTCCAAACGGTTTCACCTTTATTAACAGGGTCAATTTTAGCAATTTGAGTACCTACATTTCCAGAAGGATGCGGCCCTGAAACTTTATGCTCCGTACAATTATTTAAACCTGTCAAAGGAGAGTTTGCATTTTTACCTACTGAAACGTGAACAGTACCAGGTGTTAATTTGCTTAAAGCGGTAATTGCAGTTTGCAACTCATTTTCTTTACCAGCTAATACATAATCGTAATCAGCAGCTAAAGGAGCACTTGCATATGCAGAAACAAAAATGGCTTTAGGTGTTTTTGCAGGGTTTGCAATAACATCATAAGGTCTTTGTTTAATAAATGGCCAACATCCAGAGCTTAACAAAAGATCTTTAATCTCTTCTGCTTTCATAGATTTTGGGTCATTTACTCCAAAATTAACATATTGTTGTTCTGTATCAGCTTGTATTTTAACAGCTAATATCTTTCTTTTTTCACCACGTATAATATCAATCAATTCACCGCTTACTGGTGAAGAAAATTTCATTTCTTCATTAGCTTTGTTGTAAAAAACAGCTTCTCCTGCTTTTACTTTTTCGCCAACTTTAATGGATAATTTTGGAATGATACTGTGGAAATCTTCTGGTTTTAGTGTGTATACACTACAAGAATTAGCATTTTCGGTAACCTTTTCAGCTGCACCTACTAGCTTAATATCCAAACCTTTTTTAATTCGAATGTCCTGTGACATATTTTTAGTTTATTTAATAGTCTTTAAAAACGGTGCAAAAATAAGAATTTATAATCGTAGTTTAATGATTTTAATCAATTTTTTATATCTAATAATCAACTTTTAGGCTGTAAACTGTAATAATTACAATTACAATTCTATATTTGGTATAAAATTTGAGAACAAAAACTTTTAATACCATTTAATTTTGAAGTCATTTTACACTTTTTTTACTGCTATTTTAGTATTTCAGCTAAGTTTTTCTCAACAAAAAATTGAAGATGCTGCATATATTAAAACTATTATTTTAAAACCGAATTCAATAAATGCTTATGCACCAATTATAAGGCTAGGAGAAAGTATACAATTGGTATTTGATGATTTAAATGCAGATGAACACGACTATACCTATAAAATTGAGCATTGTGATTATAATTGGAATTCATCGGGATTGTCTGATACAGAATTTGTAGATGGTTATGCAGAAGATAGAATTAGAGATTACGAAAACTCTTTTAACACTTTACAGCCTTACACAAATTATAGATTAACACTACCTAACGAAAACACGAAACTAAAGATTTCTGGAAATTATAAAATTTATGTTTTAAATGAATATGAAGAAATTGTTTTTGAACGAAAATTTGTGGTGTACGAACCTAAAGTAACAGTTGGAGTAACAATTTATAAAAGCAGAGATATTTCAACAATTAATACTCACCAATCTGTTGAGTTTATTATAAACCATCCTAATTTAAGAATAAACAATCCCAAAGCAGAGATTTTACCAATTGTTATTCAGAATAATAATTGGCAAACAGCCATTGAAGGTTTAAAACCACAATTTTACAGAGGTACACAATTATTATATAAATATAATAAAGAAACCAGTTTCTTAGGTGGAAATGAATTCTTGTATTTAGATACCAAATCTATAAGAAATACAACCTTGAATATTGCCAAAGTTGAACAAGGAGCCGACCTGTACAATACTTATTTATATACGAATGAAGAAAGAATAGACCAACCGTACACGTTATTTGAAGATATAAACGGAAATTTTTTAATTAGAACTTTAAATGGGCAAAATGACAATACTGATGCTGATTATAGTAGGGTGCATTTTAGCTTAAGTTGTTTAGAAAACTTAGATGGAAAAGACGTTTTTATAAGTGGAAGTTATAACAATTGGCAGTTAAATGAAACCAATAAGCTTACTTATAATGAAGAAAGTGGTTTGTACCAAGCAACATTATTACTAAAACAAGGTTTTTACAATTACCAATATGTAACAAAAAACCAAGAAGGTGTTATTAGTAATAGTGATATTGATGGCTCTTTTTACCAAACCGAGAATGATTATACAGTACTGGTTTATTACAAAAAATTTGGAAGCAGATACACAAAAGTTATTGGTGTTGGCTATGGGAATTCTAAAAAATTGAATAATTAAATAGCTTACTCGCTTATGTTTTTAAATTTATAACCAGAAAACAATTTTAACTTTTTTAATACCCAATACATTTAAAAACTTTAAAAATTAACAAGTTTTTAATTAATTTAAGAAATTTAGTATCTTTGGAACAAATGCAATTATTAAGTTGTTATGGTACAGCAAGTAACAAATGGTATAAAAGTTTCAGTTAAATCTAACTTCGAAGGTACAAGCTATCGAAATTACAGGCTGTATTATGCTTTTAGTTACCAAGTTACCATAGAAAATCAAAGTAACGAAACTGTGCAATTATTAGCACGCCATTGGAAAATTTTCGACTCATTAAACAATACTGAAATTGTTGAAGGTTCTGGCGTTATTGGTAAAAAACCAATATTAAAACCTTCAGAAATACATACCTACACATCTAATTGTTTTTTAACCTCACCAATTGGTGCAATGAAAGGGTACTATAATATGGTGAATTTTACTACTTCAAGAATGTTTAAAGTATACATTCCAACATTTCAATTAATGGTTTCAAGTATTCACAACTAGCCCATGAAATTTAAATTAGTAAAGTTTAAGCCAAAAACAAAAAACATTAAGGGTTTAGATTGTTTAAATTGTGGGCAGCCACAAACTGGTAATGAAAATTTTTGTTCGTATTGTGGTCAAAAAAATACAATAAGAAAACTTAGTTTTGGAGTTTTTGTTAACAATATATTTTCGGGTTTTTTTTCGTACGATTCTCGTTTCTGGACTACATTCATTCCCTTATTAACAAAACCTGGTAAAGTTTCTAAACAGTACATTGAAGGAAAACGAGCAAGATTTGTAAATCCGTTTCGATTGTATTTAAACGTATCTATAGTTTTCTTTTTGATTTTAGGAATTTCTAATAAGATTGATTCAGAAAATATAGCGGATAATATTTCAGAAGCTACAAAAAGTATAGATTCTTTAACTACCGTAGATAAACAGCAGTTGGATTCAATAATTACCAATGTACAACAACAAGTTATTGATAAAATTCCTGATGATTCAACAAAAGTTAAAACAATTGCTGAAGTTGGCGACGTGTTTAAATTGTATGAAACAGCAACAAATAGTATACAAAAAGACACTATTAAACTTTCAGAAACAGATACAACTAAACGGAATTCTATTGCTAAAAGGCTTCAGCTTTTTTATAAGTTTCATAAAAATAATCCAGATTTTACAAACGAACAAATGTTAGATAGTTTGGGTTTTGAAAATACTTTTTGGAATAGATTTTATAGTCAGCAAGCTAAAAGTATGCTTAAAAACTATAATACTTTTAAAGAAGATGGAGGTAAGCAATATTTCAAAAAATTAACATCCTATATTTCTATTTCATTATTTATTTTCTTGCCAATTTTTACACTTTTTTTAAAGTTACTTTATATTAGAAGAAAGTATAACTATATGGAGCATTTAGTTTTTGTATTTAATACTCAAACAGTATTTTTTTTATTGCTAATCATTTTTTACTTGCTCAGTTTTTTTATTAAAATGAATAATGTTGGGTGGGTTTTTACGTTATTATTTTTATTTTATTTGTACAAAGCATTGCGCTATTTTTATGGACAAAGTAGATTTAAAACAATTGTAAAATATATACTGTTAAATAGTTATTACTTGTTTTTAGCGGGTGTAGGGTTTGTTATAGTAGCAATTTTATCATTTTTTATAAGTTAAATTTTTAACAATAATTTATTAGAGTGTATAATATCTTCGTATAACATTTCAATCTCCTTATTTTCTTTTTTTATTGAAGTAATACTAACAGTTTCAACATTTGGACGTTTCATTAAAATAGACTGTTCTTTGTCCCCAATTTCAGAATGATGAAATTTTAAAATACTTTTTGAAGTAAATTCAGTGTCAGAAATCCATTTTGTAAACCAATTTTTTCTAATTTTTTTAGATTCATCAGAATATAATGTAGATGACGACCATATTTTCGGCTCGTTTTGAAGCTTTGTAAAATGTTTTTTATTTGCATCCCAAATAAGTTCAAATAAGTTTAAATTATTGTTATTCCAATCAACAATAACCATTGTAAAAGGTTCAATATTTGTTAAATTTAGCGTATGTATGTAAGTTTCTAAATTGTTAGATGTTAAAATTTCTTTGGCAATAACTCCTCTACTTTTTTTATAATTAGTTATCCTTTTATGTTTTGTAAAAGCACCATTTAAAACACAAACCAATCTGTTTTTAGAGCTTGTTCCAATCCAAGTTCCGCCGGCTAGTTTATCCTTCGGAAAAACCATTTCAATACCATTTTCTTCATATTTTTTTGGAGGAAATGTTTCTCTAAGTGGTGTTTCATCTCTATTAGATGTTAAAATAAAACCATTGTTTTTTAGAGGTAGAAAAGTAACGGTACACATACTATCAAAAATTGAATAATCAGTATTAGTTTCAAAAAAAATAAGTCAATACTATTTTGTAACTTTGTAGGCAAATTTAAACTAAAAATTTATAAAATAATATTAATATGGCTTCAGGATTTTATAATGTACCAAAGGCAGTAAACGAACCAGTAAAATCTTATGCTCCCGGTTCTTCAGAGCGTAGACTTTTATTGGATACTTACAGAAAAATGTATAATGAAAAAGTAGATATTCCATTTTACATTGGAGGAAAAGAATTTAGAACTGGAAACACAGTAGATATACATCCACCACACGATCATAAACATTGTGTTGGACAATATCATACTGCAGATAAAGAGCATATTGAGTTGGCAGTTGAAAAAGCTGCGGAAGCAAGAGTAAAATGGGCAGCCACAAGTTGGGAACACAGAGCGGCAATTTTCTTAAAAGCAGCTGATTTATTAGCAGGACCATTCCGTTATAAAATGAATGCTGCAACAATGATTGCACAATCTAAAAATGTGTATCAAGCCGAAATTGATTCGGCATGTGAGTTGGTAGATTTTTTACGTTTTAACGTAGAATTTATGACTGAGATTTATAGTAACCAACCAATTTCTTCACCTGGAATTTGGAATAGAATGGAATACCGTCCGTTAGAAGGTTTTGTATATGCAATTACACCATTTAATTTTACTGCAATTGCTGGTAATTTACCGGCAGCCCCAGCATTAATGGGGAATGTAATTATCTGGAAGCCAGCGCGTTCCCAGGTTTATTCTGCGCAAGTTATTATGGAGTTATTTAAAGCAGCAGGCTTGCCAGATGGTGTTATAAATATGGTTACAGGAAACTCTGGAACTATTACAGATGTGTTATTAAACAGTCCAGATTTTTCAGGCGTACACTTCACAGGTTCTACACCAGTGTTCAATAGTTTTTGGGAAACAATAGGAAAGAACATGAACACCTATAAAACATACCCAAGAATTGTTGGTGAAACAGGAGGTAAAGATTTTATTTGGGCACATCCAAGTTCAAGCGCTCAAGAAGTTGCAACCGCAATTTCAAGAGGTGCTTTTGAATATCAAGGACAGAAATGTTCTGCTGCTTCAAGAGCTTATTTACCAAAAAGTTTATGGCCTGCAATTAAAGAAGCAGTTATTAAAGATGTAAAATCTTTTAAAATGGGTACTCCAGAAGATCCTACAAACTTTATAAATGCTGTAATTGATGATAGAGCTTTTAAAAAATTATCTGGTTTTATAGACCAAGCAAAAGCAGATGCTGATGCAGAAATTATTGTTGGTGGTGGTTATGATGATTCTGTAGGTTATTTTATAGAACCAACTGTAATTGTTACAACAAATCCTCAGTATAAAACAATGTGTACGGAATTATTCGGTCCAATTATTACTATTTATGTTTATGAAGATAATCAATGGGAAGAAATTTTAGATGTTGTTGATAAAACTAGTGAGTTTGCTTTAACGGGAGCTATTTTTAGTGGAGATAGATATGTAATTGACATTGCAACTAATAAATTAGAAAATGCAGCGGGTAACTTTTACATTAACGACAAACCAACAGGTGCTGTTGTAGGTCAACAACCTTTTGGTGGTGCACGTGGATCTGGAACTAATGATAAAGCAGGTTCTGTTTGGAACTTATTACGTTGGGTTAGTAACCGTACAATTAAAGAAACTTTTGTTACTCCAACAGATTATAGATATCCTTTTTTAGGTGAAAGTACTATTGAAACTGTGGAAAAAGAAGTTGAAACTGCTATTGAAAAATTAAAAGAGTTTGGTAAAGATTTATCTGATAAATTTAAAAAGTAGTTCAAAATATATTGAATAAAAAATGCGCCAATTGGCGCATTTTTTATTATAAATTGTGTGTTTTATTAAACTGCTTTAAAACCATCTGCACCGTCTAATAATCCAATTAATTCTTGAGGATTATGAATAATGGTTGGCATATGTTGCGGACAGATATAAAACTCACTTTCTTGATAATAAAACTTTGTTACAGGTATTTCTGTAGATGCTTTTTTACAAACTAAACATGCTTTAACTTGACTCATAATCTAATAATTTTAATTTAAGACAAAAATATCTTTTAATTTAAAAATAAAAAGTAACATATGTCATATTTATCGTTTTTTTAATGGAATATGAACCACTTTTTTAGTTTCAAAGAACGGATCTTCAAAATAATCCATTAAATTATAAAGTGTTGCATTTGGAAAATTAGCCAATTCGTCTGTTAGATCACCACCTTTTAAATATAGAATACCATTTTTAATTTCGTGATGCTGTTTTTTTGCAATTTTTTTGCGCGTCCACGTTACAAAATCATCCATTTTAGTTACAGCTCTGCTTACAATAAAATCGAATTCACCTTTTACATTTTCAGCTCTAATTTGTTCGGCTTTTACATTTTTTAAGTCTAAAGCATCGGCAACTTCTTTTACAACCTTAATTTTTTTCCCTATTGAATCTACTAAATAAAAGTTTGTTTCTGGAAATAAAATTGCCAACGGAATCCCAGGGAAACCACCTCCTGTACCAACATCTAACACTTTGGAGCCAGGTTTAAAAGGTTGTACCTTTGCAATGCCTAAAGAGTGTAAAACATGTTTAATATATAGTTCATCTATATCTTTTCTAGAGATTACATTTATTTGAGCATTCCAAAATCTATACAATTCTTCTAGTTTAGAAAATTGATTTTTTTGAGTTTCGGACAGGTCAGTAAAATGGTTTAAAAGTGTTTTCATAATTGTGTTAAATAATTGGCTGTAAAATTACTATTTCAAAAATTAAATTAACATCTTTTCGAAAATTGTTATATTTTTCCCAAAAGTTCTTTTAAAAAATTAAAATGGCGTAATTTTGGCGCATACGTTTATATATATAAAAAGTAGTATGAGTAGTAATCAAACAATAAGCTTTTCACGCAATGATAAAGCTAAATTTTTTAGAACACTAAATAAAAGGGTGAATTCTTATTTTAAAGAAAATAAGATTAGACGTACCGGTAATTGGAAATTATACACAAAAGCAATTGTTATGTTTGCTGTATTTTTAGTTCCTTTAGTTTTAATTTTAACAGTACCTATGCCACAATGGGCGTTACTTTTATTAACAGTTGTTATTGGAATTGGAATGGCTGGTGTTGGTATGAATGTGATGCACGATAGTAACCACGAATCTTTTTCTAGTAAAAAGTGGGTAAATAAATTAATGGGAAGTAGTATTTATATCTTGGCTGGTAATGTTTATAATTGGAAAGTGCAACACAATGTTTTGCATCATACTTTTACAAATATTCAAGGGCACGATGAAGATATTGATGCCGGTAGAATTATTCGTTTTTCTAAACATTCTAAATGGTTAGGAGTTCACAAATTCCAAAAATATTATTCCATATTTTTATATGGTTTGTTAACTATAAATTGGGCTATAACTACCGATTTTAAACAAATGCACAGTTATTTAAAACGAAAACTTTCTTATGGTGAATTTCCAAATCCAGCTAAAGAATGGACTGTTTTAATAATTACTAAAATTATCTATTATTTACTTTGGATTGTGCTGCCTTTACTTGTTTTAGATATAGCTTGGTGGAAAGTATTAATTGGCTTTTTTGTTATGCATTATACCGCTGGAATGATATTAAGTGTTGTTTTTCAGTTGGCGCATGTAGTACCAAAAACAGAAATGCCATTGCCAGATAAAGAGGGTAACTTAGAGCATACTTGGGCAATTCATCAATTGTATACAACTTCAAATTTTGCACCAAAAAATAAATTTGTCTCTTGGTATACAGGCGGATTAAATCATCAGGTAGAACATCATATTTTTCCACATATTTCACATATTCATTATGGTAATATTGCCAAAATTGTAAAAGAAACTGCGAAAGAGTTTAACTTGCCTTATAATGAATATAGAACATTTAGAAAAGCAATAATAGAACATTTTAATCAATTAAAAACATTGGGTGTAAAGCCTAAGTACGCTTAAATTATTTGAGTTATGAAAGATCAACTATCAAACAGAATTAACAGTTTACCTGTATCGGCAACTTTAGCAATGGCAGCTAAAGCAAGAGAACTAAAAGCAGCAGGAAAAGACATTATTAGTTTAAGTTTAGGAGAACCAGACTTTAATACACCAGATTTTATTAAAGAAGCTGCTGTGCAAGCTATTTATGATAATTACAGTTCTTATAGTCCTGTAGATGGATATGCAGATTTAAAAGATGCAATTATTACAAAGTTTAAGCGCGATAATAATTTAGATTATAAACCAAGTCAGATAGTTGTATCAACAGGAGCAAAACAATCTATTGCAAATGTAGCTATGGTATTGTTAAACCCTGGAGATGAAGTATTGCTTCCAGCTCCATATTGGGTAAGTTATTCTGCAATTGCAACATTGGGAGAGGCAACTTATAAAGAAATTCCTTCTTCTATTGAGACAGATTTTAAAATTACTCCAGAGCAATTAGAGGCGGCTATTACTCCTAAAACTAAAATGATTTTCTTTAATTCACCAAATAACCCAAGTGGTTCTATTTATAGTGAAGTTGAATATAGAGCATTAGCTAAAGTACTAGAAAAGTACCCAAATATTTATGTGCTTTCAGATGAAATTTATGAGCACATCAACTACGGAGAACCTACTTTTAGTTTTGCAGCAATAGAAAGTATGTACGATAGAACAATTACTGTAAATGGTGTTGCAAAAGCATTTGCCATGACAGGGTGGAGAATTGGTTATATTGGTGCCCCAGATTGGATTGCAAGAGCTTGTAATAAAATTCAAGGTCAAATTACTTCTGGAGCAAATAGTATTGCCCAAAGAGCTACAATTACCGCTTTAGAAGCACCTGTTTCAAAAATTCAATATATGGTAGATGAATTTCATAAACGTAGAGATATGGTGTTGGATTTATTAGGAAATATTGAAGGTTTTAAATTAAATAAACCAGGTGGAGCATTTTATATTTTTCCAGATGTTTCTTTTTTCTTCGGAAAAGAAATTAAAGGACATAAAATTGAAAATGCAACAGATTTTTCATTATTCTTATTAGAAGAAGCAACAGTTGCAACAGTTACTGGTGAAGCTTTTGGAGCTCCAGATTGTTTAAGAATGTCTTATGCAGCATCTGAAGCACAATTACGAGAAGCAATTATAAGAATTGAAAAAGCATTGGCTTAAACAATCTTAATTTTATATAAAAAAGAGGCTGCTTAAAACTTTTTAAACAGCCTCTTTTTTGTGTATTTATTTTGGTTTTTACGCTTCCTTTTCTTTACAATATTTTTATTCTTTTTAACAAAAATAGTTGAAAAAGATATTGTTTTTTAATTTACATTTGTATTGGTTTACAGTGTATGAGTAAACAATTTTTATTTGATGAAATAAAATATTTAAAGATTCAATCTTTTGAAAATTAGGAAGTCATATTCAAAAGTAGGTCTTGGTAAGACCCAGAATCGTAGGTTAACTTCTTTTGGTAATTCAACATAGTATCTTTACTATTTTGTGAACTTACAAAATCCATGTTTTTTTAATAATAAGTTCTAGATTTTTAAATCTAAAGTTTTAGGTACAACTAATTGTGAGCTGAATTAAAAAAATATGAACAAAAAATTAGTATTTATTTAAAACCGAAAACAATGAAAAAATTAATGATTTTACTTTTTACGATAGCATCTTTTGCTTTTGTAAATCAACAAGAAGAAAAATTGACTATTAAAGCAACTTTTGATGGTTCTGAAGAAGGTATTTATTATTTTACAGATGAAGAAGACGAAAGCTTTTACTTTGAAACAATTAGTAAAGAAGCACTTGCCAAATACAATCTTTTAAAAGAAGAATTTATAGGAGAATCTTTTGAAGTTACCTATAAAATTGAAATTAAAAAAGATGAATACGAAGAAGAATACGAATCGTATACAATTGTTAAATTAAAACTTATTGAACAAGAATAGTTTTTAAAAAGGGTGTCTGAAAAGTAAGATCCAACTCAATTTGTCACATTGAGCGTATTTAGAATTGAGCAATCCATAAGCTCATTTATGTCTATAAAACAAGATGTATCCTTGCTAAATATAAATTTTACGATATGCTGAAAAAGCAATTTCAGACACTCCTTTTTAATGTAATTTAATATTATAAGATTATTTTAATTAAGTGAATAAAAAAAATACATTTTTAAAAAACAATGGGAACATAAAAAGAAATTTTTTATTTGTTTCCAGATGGGGAGAATCGTTAGATATAGCCTACACAACACTATTAGAAGGTAATTGTGTTAAAATGTTTATAGAGGACAAGCCTTCAAAAGAAATTGGTTATGGTTTTATTACCAAAGTTCAAGATTGGAAAAAACACATTAATTGGGCCGATATAGTTATTTTTGATTATACAGGTTATGGTAAAATTTGTAAAGAGCTTAGAGCTTCAGGAAAAGTGGTATTTGGTGGAAGCGAATATACAGACGCGCTAGAATTAGACCGAAATTTTGGACATCAAGAACTTCAAAAACATAAAGTAAAGATAATTCCTTCTAAAGAATTTCAAAATTTTGAAGACGCTATTAATTATGTTGAAAAACGCCCAGATTCCTACGTTATTAAGCCTTGCGGAGAAATTCAGGAATTAAAACAACTACTTTTTGTAGGAAGTGATGATGAAGGTAAAGATGTAATTCGTGTTTTAAAAGCCTACGAAAAATCTTGGGGAAATAATTTCGGAAATTTTCAATTGCAAAGAAAGGTAAAAGGTGTAGAAATTTCAGTAAGTGCTTTTTTTAATGGAAAAGAATTTCTACGTCCTTTAAATGTTACATTTGAACATAAAAAACTGTTTCCTAAAGAACTAGGTGTTTCTACTGGAGAAATGGGGTCTAGTATGTTTTGGGCTGAAGAATCACCAATTTTTAATAGTACACTTCAAAAGTTTGAAAGCACATTAGCTAAAAAAGATTTTAGAGGTCATATTGATATAAATTGTATTGTAAATGGAAACGGAATTTATCCGTTAGAATTTACTTCCAGATTTGGTTTTCCGCAAATATTTATTCAAAAAGCTGGAATTAACGAGCCAATTGGAAATATGTTATATAAAATTGCAAACGGAGAAAAATTTACGATTAATGCTAAAAAAGGGTTTCAAATTGGTGTTTTTATAGTAGTACCGCCATTTCCTTTTAATGACAAAAAAACATTCGACCTGTTTTCAAAAGATTCTGTAGTAATTTTTAAAAAAGAAATGAAAGATGGAATACATCCAATGCATTTAAAAAGTATTAACGACGAATGGCTTATTACAGGGAATACGGGTATTGCAGTAATGGTTAGTGGTACTGGATTAACAATGAAAGATGCCCAAAAAACAATGTACAGCCGTGTTAATAATATAATTGTTAATAACAGTTATTATAGAACAGATATTGGCGATAGATGGTTTAATGAATCAGATAAATTAATGTCCTGGGGTTTATTATAAAGCTTTTAGTATGTCAGTAAAATTTTGCCGTTTACAAAAAAAATCAGCTCGTTTTTTTAATATTTTACCTCAAGATTGGCAGCAAATTATTGTTCCTAAATGGGAAGCGTTTAAAGCTTCAGCATCAATTTATGTTTTTAAGGAAAATAAAGCCATAATTGCAGGTGGAATTGTGTTTAAAAGCGGACATCCAAATAGTACTGATTTTGAAAATAAATATGCCTATTTATATAATGAGAACTATTATTATATCGGATTTTTGTGGGTAATTCCCGAAAAAAGAAATCAGAAATTAGCTTCAAAATGGTTGTCTAATGTACACTATTTAAATACTAATCAAAAGTACTGGCTTACCATTGAGGAAGCTTCTTTACAGCATTTTTATCAGAAAAACGGGTACAAATTACTTGCCGAAAACAATGAGTTAAATTATAATGAAATGATTTTAACTTATAGTCTATAATAATTAACGAGAATTCGATGTAAGAAACAGCAATACAATCTAAATATTTACGTTGTTTCTTTTGTCTTTCCTACGTAAGCAGAAATCTATAGTATGTTTAGTTTAGATTTCGGTCTTCCTTTAGATTTAACCTTTTTTAGTTAAATCAAAATCGTAACTCAAATTAATATGTAAAATATTATTAGCTTTGTAAAGGGTTGCGTTTTTTCTAAAATAATACCTACCATAACCCATCCAAATAGTTGAGTTTGGAAGTAATTTATAACCTAATAAAGCTGCAAAGTTATTTTGATCAAAATCAGGTTCAGAAATTCCAGTACCAAAACGAATTCTAATTTCATTAGACAATCTTCCCATAATAAAAGTTTCGTTTTTTAACTTCATCAAATTAGTGGTTGCCTGTAAACGATATCTAAAACGGTTTGCATGTTTATTACCATCAATAATATTAGGAATTACGTTTGTATTTATTAAATCAATTACACGTTGCTCAAACCTAAAACGAATATTAACTTTTATATTTCCTAGGCTAGAATTTACTAGTAAATCTTGAAAAAATCTAGTTTCTTCTTTTTTAATAGTTGAAGGTAAAACACCATTCGGAAAGTATGTATAATGCATATATCCAGCTCCAAAACTCACATTTTTTGTTATTTTATAATTAACGCTTGGTGCAATTAAAAACGCCTGCGTATTTTTTAAAAAATTAACTCTGCGTTGTTGCGTAACGTTTGTAATATAAAATTTTTCGGAAACTTTAATTTTATTAGTGAATGTAAACCAAGAACCGTTGTCATTAAAAATTTCGGTTTGCGCATTCACATAATTAAACGTAATAAATATAAAAAAGGTTGAAATAATATATTTCATGTATTATTATTTTAATAAGGTCGTAAAGTTACTATTTATAACAGTAAAACTATAAGGATTGTTAGTTCTAAGTAAATTTTGTACATTTAAGTATTATTAATTTAAAAAGTGAAGAGTATGGCTGTAATGAAAGTTATTGAAGTAATGGCAAGTTCTGACCAAAGTTGGGAAGAAGCTACTAAAAACGCTATTGTACATGCTTCAAAAAGTGTAAAGCATATAAAATCTGCTTTTGTACAATCGCAAAGTGTTGTTGTAGATGACAACGAAGTATCTGAATTTAGGGTAAACGTAAAAATTACTTTTGAAGTAAAATAAGACACCATTTTACTACAAAAAGAGGCTGTTTAGAAGTTAAAATTAGTTGTTTTATAAACGAATTAAAGTATTTATATATTGATTTTACAATGTTTAAATAGTTTAATAGGCTTGTAAGTAACTTAAATTACACCTTTTAAACAACCTCTTCTTTTATTAACAACACTTATAAATTAACTTTTTATTTGCAACTTTTATTTTATACGTTATTTATTTTTATGCGCTAGTTGTAACCATCAACCTAAAAACTATGTCAATTAACAAATTTACCAACAGCTTAATTAATGAAACGAGTCCTTATTTATTACAACATGCACACAACCCAGTAAATTGGCACGCTTGGAATGATGAAGCTTTAGCCTTGGCAAAAAAAGAAAATAAATTACTGCTTATCTCTATTGGATATTCATCTTGCCATTGGTGTCATGTTATGGAACATGAAAGTTTTGAAAATGAGGAGGTTGCGGTAATTATGAATCGACATTTTATAAATATAAAAGTAGATAGGGAAGAACGTCCAGATATTGATCAAGTTTATATGAATGCAGTTCAATTAATGACAGGTAGAGGAGGTTGGCCACTAAACTGTATTGCTCTACCCGATGGACGACCAATTTGGGGAGGAACTTATTTTCCAAAGGAGAATTGGATAAAAGCCCTAGAACAATTAAGTAAAATGTATAAAGAAAAGCCTGAAGAAGTAATTGAGTATGCAGTAAAGCTTACAGAAGGTATAAAAGATACAGATCTACTTCCATTAAATACAGTCCAACAAGAGTTTACAGTTTTACAATTACACAGTGCTGTTGCAGAATGGAAACAATACATGGATTTTGATTTAGGCGGAAGGAAAGGTGCTCCAAAATTTCCTATGCCAAATAACTATAGCTTTTTACTGCGTTATGGTGTGCAATCAAATAATACAGAAATATTAGAGTATGTAAACACATCGTTAACAAATATGGCGTATGGAGGAATTTATGATCAAATTGGTGGAGGGTTTTCAAGATATTCGGTTGATAAAAAATGGCATGTACCTCATTTTGAGAAGATGTTATATGATAATGGACAGTTAGTAAGTTTATATGCTGAAGCTTACCAAGCAACTAAAAACGAACTGTATAAAAATATAGTATATGAAACTTTGCAATTCATTGAAAATGATTTAACTAACTCTGAAGGTGCGTTTTATTCTTCATTAGACGCAGATAGTATTAATGCCAAAGGAAAATTAGAGGAAGGTGCCTTTTATGTTTGGACCAAAGATGAATTAAAAGCAATTTTAAATAACGATTTTGAGTTATTTTCTGAATATTACAGTGTAAATTATTATGGTTATTGGGAGCACGATAACTATGTCTTAATTCGAAAAAATAGTGATGAAGAAATTGCAAAAAATAACTCCATTACTGTTACTGAATTAAAAACAAAAGTAGACGTTTGGAAAAAAGTATTATTAAAAGAACGTTCAAAAAAAGAGCGACCAAGACTGGATGATAAATCCTTAACTTCTTGGAACGCCTTAATGTTAAAAGGGTATATTGATGCTTTTAAAGTGTTTAACGAACCACATTTTCTGGAAGTAGCTATTAAAAATGCTACGTTTATTTATACAAAACAATTGCAAGAAAGCGGGAATTTAAACCATAGTTATAAGAATGGAAGCAGTACCATAAATGGATTTTTAGAAGATTATGCCACAGTAATTGACGCCTATATTTCTTTATATGAAGCAACTGTAAACGAGTTTTGGTTGCAGACTGCAAAGCAATTAACCGATTATAGTTTGGATCATTTCTTTAATAGAGAAAGAGCAATGTTTTATTTTACTTCAGATGAGGATACCGATTTAATAACACGTAAAATGGAAATTGAAGACAATGTAATTTCTGCTTCAAACTCCATAATGGCAAATAATTTATTTAAATTAAGTCACTACTATTCAAATAGTTATTTTTTAAAAATTAGTAAACAAATGCTTCATAATGTAGAAGAAAGAACGCAAAAATATGGTTCTGGATATTCAAATTGGTTACAATTGATGTGCAATTTTTCAAGTAATTTTTACGAGATAGCAGTTTCTGGCAAAGATTTAAAAATGAAAATTTCAGAAATTAATAAAAATTATATACCAAATAAATTAATTGCAGGAAGCACAAAAAAAAGTACAATTCCATTAATGGAAGGGCGTTTTAGTGAAAGTGATACTTTAATTTACATTTGTGTTGAAGGAGCTTGTCAATTACCCGAAAAAGAGGTTGAAAGTGCATTAAAACAACTAAAAATTTATTTTTAAGATATGGATATTCTTATAGTTTTTGTAATAATTTTGGTAGCACTAGAACATCTATATTTTATGATTTTAGAAATGTTCTATTGGGATAAGCCGAAAGGGTTAAAAGTTTTTGGTATGAAATTGGAGGATGCGAAAGTTTCAAAAACCTTAGCCAAAAATCAAGGACTTTACAATGGGTTTTTAGCTGCTGGACTTGTTTGGGCACTTTTTAATAATAATTTTAAAGAAATTGCATTTTTCTTTTTAATTTGCGTTACAATTGCTGGTATTTATGGGGCTTACACAACAGGTAAGATAAAACTGTTTTTAGTACAATCTATCCCTGCAATAATCGGAATAATTTTAATTTTAATTAAATAATATAAATATAATGGATTATCAGAAGTACTTAGATTTAACAATTGCATTTGTTGAAAAAAATATTGGAAATGTAATTGTAGCATTTATAATTTTAATAGTAGGTTTTTGGCTTACTAAAAGGGTTGTGAAAGTTATAAAAAAACTAATGGAAAAAAGGGGAGTAGATATAACACTTCAAAAGTTTTTAGGAGATTTAATAGAGTGGATTTTAAAAATATTAATTGTTATTACTGCCATTTCACAAGTTGGAGTTGAAACTACTTCATTTATTGCAATATTGGGAGCCGCAGGTTTGGCTGTTGGTTTAGCATTACAAGGCTCTTTAGCTAATTTTGCTGGAGGTGCATTAATAATGATATTTAAACCTTTTAAAGTAGGAGATTTTATTGAAGCTCAAGGGCATTCTGGTACGGTGAAAGAAATTCAAATTTTTGTAACCAAATTAAATTCACCACAAAATAGATTGATAATTATTCCAAACGGAACATTATCTAATGGTAACATTACTAACTATTCAGAAGAAAATGTGGCTAGAGTTGATTTGACTTTTGGAGTTAGTTATGATGCGGATATAAAGCAAACAAAAGAAGTGTTGATGAAAGTTTTATTAGATCATCCTAAAGTATTAAAAGAACCAGCACCAGCTGTAAAACTATCTGAATTAGCTGATAGTTCAGTTAATTTTGTAGTAAGACCTTGGGTGGCTACTGGAGATTACTGGGCTGTTCATTTTGAAGTTTTAGAAGCAACTAAGTTCGCATTGGATAAAGCAGGTATTGAAATCCCTTACCCTCATCAAGTAGAGATTAGAAAGTAAGAATATATCTGGAGCGATTGATAAGGTTTTATATATAAATTTAAATAATTAATTATGAAAACAATACTATTATTTTTAGTAACAGTAATATTAGTTGCCCAGTTTAATTTTGCTCAAACAAAATCTGGAAATGCAGGTCAGATAATTCCTGTTACTTCGTCACATAATTCAAATAAAGCTTTATATATAAATACCGGAGATGTTAAAATAAGCGATATAGATGGTTCAACTTATATTAATGATGAATTTTCATTGGCTAAACTTTCTAATGCAGAAGCGTATGTAAAAGCGAGATACAATGCATATAATGATGAAATGGAGCTAGAAATGAAAGGTGAAGTTGGGTATCTTATAAAAGTTCCAGAGTTGAAAGTTGTATTTAAAAGCGATCGCAGAACCTATAAGGTATTTGATTATCAAGATGAAAAAGAAGTGAAAAAAGGCTTTTTTGGATTACTTAGTGAAGGCGAAAATGTTTCTTTATTAGCTAAAGAATCTATAAAGTTTCATAAAGAAAAGATGCCTACAAGAGGTTATGAGAAACGTACTCCTGCCACATTTCAACGATCAAAAGATAAATTATTTATAAGTTTTAAAAATAGCTCTGCAAAAAAGCTACCAAATAAAAAGAAGGATATATTAAAGTTGTTTTTAAGTAAATCTAATGATATTGAAAAATACGCAAAAACAAATAAATTAGGATTTAAGAAGAAAGAAGATCTTATTAAAATATTTAATTACTTTAATACACTATAATTGATTTTTAGGTTTAGTGACTACAAAATCTTTTAAATAAAAAGGTTCAAAATAAGCGACATCTTCGATGTCGTTTTTTTTGTATTTTTCATAAGAAAGTAAGGACATTTCATTTGCTGAAGGAAATTTGTTATCAATAAAAATAGCATTTTTATGCGAAATTAAATTTTTACATTTTTCAGCACCATCACCTAAAAAATAAACTGTGTTTTTATCTAAATATTCATTAAAAGAAGTTGCATCTATAATTTCAGCTTGAACATTTCTTACGCTAATGTTATTCTTAAAAATGGCACTATAAACTTCCATTCTTCTCGCATCTAAAAGCGGAATTATATACCCTTCCTTAATTGTAATTGCTTGTGCTAGAGAATGTAATGTGTTAATTGAAATAAGAGGAATGTTTAAGGCAAAACAAAGGCCTTTTGCAGCAGAAACTCCAATGCGTAATCCTGTATAAGAACCGGGACCTTTACTAACAGCAATTGCATCTATATCTGACATTGAAATATTTCCTTTTTCTAGTACAACTTTAATAAATTCATGTAGCTTTTCTGCATGAGAATAACCACCATCATTTAATTCTTTTAGAGCAATAGTTTCTCCATCTTTTGCTAAACTAACAGAACAGTTTTTTGTTGCTGTTTCAATATTTAATAGATATGTCAAAATTTAGATATTTAATTGCAAATATAATATATGTGTTATAAAACAAAACATCCAACTTGAAAAAGTTGGATGTTTAATTATCTATTTTTAACTATTTTAATTTAAAACAATTGGAATGCCTAAATAGTACTCTAGTAATTTGGTTCTAAACACAAAATTATATTTAGCATTTGTCAAGGAAGATTGTGCATTTACCAATCTGTTTCTAACTTGATCAAAATCGAAAGAAGTCATTACACCAGAATTATAACTTTCTTGTGCATTTTTAAAAGATTCTTTTTGAGCAAATAAACTTTTTTCAGTAGCAATATACTGATTTAAAGAAGCTTTAGCGTCAGCATAGGCTTTCTCAATAGTTTCTCTTAATTTAACTTGTCTATCTAATAATACTAATTCAGATTTTTTTTGGTTTATTTTTGCTTTAGCAACGGCAGATTTTGTTTGAAATCTATTAAAAATAGGAATGCTTAAAGAGAATCCGGCGTTAAAACCTAAGTTATCTTCTAATTGTTTACCAAAACCATTTGGCACATAAATTACATTGTTATTTTCATCTAAAATAGGACGTACATCTTTAGATCCTTGGTTGTGTTGGTAAGAAGTTCCCATTCCTGCTCCAAAAGAAAGTGAAGGTAAATAGGCTGCTTTTGCTCTATCAACTGATAATTCAGAATTTTCAACAGCAATTTCTGCGCTTTTAATTTCAGGTAAGCTTGCTAATGCTGCATTAAAGATAGCATCTGTATCGTTATAGATTAAAGAAGCCGAGTCAATAGTTAAAGATACATCTTCAATATCAAATCCTTTATGAGATACTTGTAATAATTGCGCTAGGCTTAACAACGATAAATCTAATGCATTTTGTGCTGTTGTTAATTGTTGTTCGTTATTAGCCAAAGTTGCTTGAGCTTCTAATAAATTAGTTTTTGGTACTTCCCCTGCTTTTACTAGAGCTTCAGCTTTTTCTAATTGACCTTTACTAATTACAATCTGCTCTTCTGCAATTATAATATTTTCTTTGTTTAGTAATACGTTTAAATAAGAATTCACCACAAACAACATAATGTTATTTTTATTTTCTTCTAAATCGAACCCTGCAGCTTCTAAACTTTTTTGAGTTTGTAGTAGATTTATTTTATTTCTATTTCCATTGTAGAGTGTTACGCCAGAATTTAATCCAAAACTATTGGATCTACTATCTCTTGAAACGCGTCCACCATAATTATCTATATACGATCCAAAATTAAAGTTTTGTGAAGCAGATGCATTTAATGATGGATAGAAATTACCTTTTGCAGTAATTATATCTTCTTCAATTAACTCTTTATTTAACTCTTGTTGCTTTATGGAAATATTATTTTCTACTGCATAATCAACGCATTCTTGTAAAGTCCATTTTTTATCTTGTGCATTTGTAGAAATAAAGAATGCAAGTACTAGAATAGTAACAATTTTTGTTCTCATCTAATTAAGTTTATTAGTTTTTAACTTATTATAATAAATTAAACCGAATAGTAGTATTAATTAGAACACGACTAATAAATGCGGTTTAGTTGATGTTGTTATATGACGAATAAAATTATTGTTTGTTACACATTAACTCTCTTATAGAAATGTTAAAGTTTAAACTTACGTCTATATTTGAATATAAAATACAAAAGAACACCGACTAAAAGATAAGGGAATGCCATTAAATATAAAATTCCAGTATTTAAACCTTCTGCCTGAGAAGTATCTCCGCCACTTTCTACAACAGCCTTACACATTGCACATTGTGCATTTGAGTTTAAAACAGTTAGAAATAAAATGAATGAAAATATTAATTTTTTCATATTAATAATAAGGTGAAATCATTATATAAACTATAACTCCAGTAATTGTAACATACAACCATAAAGGGAATGTAATACGTGCTATTTTTTTATGAAGCTCAATATTATTTGTTATTGCTCTAACAAATGTTATAAGTACAAATGGTATTACCGCAATAGAAAGCACAATATGTGAGATTAAAATAATAAAATAAACTGTTTTTATAGTTCCTTCTCCACCAAATTTAGTAGACTCGGAAGTCATATGGTGAGCAACATACATAGCTAAAAAAAGTACAGAACACGCAATTGCGGTTTTCATTAGTTTTTTGTGTAAAACTATTTTTTTATTTTTTATAGCCCAAACAGCTATAATTAATAACACTGCTGTTAGTGCATTAATAGTTGCGTAAATAGGCGGAAGGAAGATTGGTAATTCTGCATCTATTTTAACCCCAAATAAAATAGCGACTACTACTGGAATAGCAATTGATAAAATTACAATCCATTTATTATATTTTTTTGTTTCTGTACCCATTATTCTTTTAATAAAATTGCTATATCTTCCTTTATCATTTGAATATTTTTAGAATCTAAACCGTCATAAAAAGCGATAGGATTCCCAAATTCATCTAATCTTGAGCGAATATTTCCTTGTTTATCAACTAATGCAAACATTCCAGAATGTTCAAAGCCACCTTCGGCTTCACTATTTTCTCCAGCGTACAATGCAATGCCTTTATTTGCTAGGTTATAAATAGTTTCTTTATCTCCGGTTAAAAAATTCCAGTTTTTTAAAGTTGCCCCATGGTCTTTTGCATATTCCTTCAAAATTTCTGGAGTATCGTATTCTGGATTAATGCTAAATGAAGCAATACCAAAATCTAAATTTCCATAATATTCATTTTGAAGTTTCACCATATTTGCATTCATTTTTGGGCAAATAGTTGGGCAAGTGGTAAAGAAAAACTCGATTACATACACTTTATCTTTATAAAATGCATCTGAAATCAGTTTTCCATCTTGGTTTGTAAATTTAAAAGAAGGTACTTCTCCAATTTTTACAAGTTCGTGTGTTTTAAATTTGTTTACAATCTTTGGAATTGCGTAAATACCAAATATTAAAATTATAAAAGCAATGCCTATGTACGAATATTTTTTCATAAGATTAGATTTCTCTTTTTCTACGTTTTTCTTTTTCAGCAGACTTTTTTAATTGATAATAAATAATGTCGATATCATCTTTCATCTTATTTTTTAACGTTGCAACCGACTTCATATTATATCCATACAATTTACCATCTTTGGTATCTTCATCATCTTTTCTTCCTCTTAAACGTAATTCCATATCTACAATATATGCATTTTCCGAGTATAAGGATTCGTTTAGAGAAAATGGGGTTTCAAAGCTGTTAAATAGCGTATTAATGTTTGTTTTATTGGTATAAATGAAATTCCAGTTACTAATATCTGTAAAAGCTGAAAGTTCTGCAATTGCTTCTTTATAAGCCTCTTTTGATGTTTCTGGAATAATTGCAACAATTTGAAAATACGGTTTTTTATAGTAACGTTTGTAAATTGTTTGATTAAGATTAAACATGCTTCCTTTTGCGGTGTTTATTTCATTACCTAAAAAGCAAACAATTGATAGCTTATCTTTAAATGTAGCTTGCGTATCATTGGAAAACCGATTTATAGCAAGCACATCTTCTGTTAGTATTGGTAAGTTAGAGTATTTATAAATCCCTTTAGAAAGAAAAATATAAAACACTAATGGTAAAATAAATAAGCTAAAAAGTATCCAGAATTTTTTCATTATGTTTTTTACAAAAATAAAAAAAAGGTGGTTAATAAACCACCTTCCAATATTTAAAAAATCTATAGTATTATTAGTAATTCCACTTTACAAGTGGAGCTAAAACATCGTTTATATAACTTCCTTCAATTAACAATAAGGTTGCTAAATAAATAATTAGAAAAACTGCTGTCCAAACTACAGAGCGTCTTAAACTTTTCTTTTCATCTGCCATGTGCATAAAATACCAAGTAATATAGTATGCCTTTACGATGGTTAAAACTAGAAATATGATGTTTAAAGGGCTTGTTCCTATTATTTTAGTTAAATGAAGTGAATCTGGTTTTATAATACCTAAAACAACTTCAACAATTGTAATAATTGAAAGGATACCAAATACTTTCCAAATTAATTTTGTGTGCGATGTATGTTCTTGTGAATGTGCTGCCATTTTAAAATTTTTAATCGATTAAACTAAGTAGAAGAATGTAAATACAAATACCCAAACTAAATCTACAAAATGCCAATACAACCCTACTTTTTCAACCATTTCGTAATGTCCTCTACGTTCATAAGTTCCAATTATAACATTAAAAAATATTATAATATTAATAAGAACACCTGTAAATACGTGAAAACCGTGAAAACCAGTTATAAAGAAGAAGAAATCAGCAAACAAGGTTTTACCATACTCATTTACTCTTAAGTTTGCTCCATTTACAACCATATTTGCCTCATTTAAATACGCCATTGCGTTTTCACGAGGTATTATTGTTTTCTTTTTAGTGTCTGGATTAATAAGTTCTGTTCTTATTGTTATATCTGGATTTGCATTAAATCCATCTATTACTTCTTTTAATGAAAAAGAAGCTAATGCAGGTTCATCAACAAACCACAATCCTTTATTTCTAGTGTGTTGTGTTCTTTCAGAGCTAGATGATTTAGCAAAACTTTCTAATGTTATTTGATGACCAGTAGCATCTACAAATTGAATAATTTTACCATCGTTTAGTTGAACAGCTCCATAAGAGCCATTAATAAAGTTCTTCCATTCCCAAGCTTGAGAACCTAAGAATATTATACCGCCTATTATTGTAAGAAACATATAAAATGTTACTTTCTTTTTATTCATTTGATGACCAGCATCAACTGCCAACACCATTGTTACAGATGAAAATATTAGAATAAAGGTCATTAATGCCACATAATACATTGGAGCATGCATACCGTGTAGAAATGGGAAATGCGTAAAAACTTCATCTGCAATTGGCCAAGATTCAATAAATTTAAAACGTATTAAACCGTATGCAGCTAGAAATCCAGAGAATGTAAGTGCATCAGATAAAATAAAGAACCACATCATCATTTTGCCATAACTTGCACCTAATGGTTTATTGGTTCCACCACTCCAGTTTTTTTCATTAGTTTTAGTAGCAATAGTTGCTTCCATATAAGATTTGTTTTGATTTTTTAGTTTAGTTCCGCCAAAAATACATTTTTTTTTTATTATCTGATAAAATAGAAAAATAAAAACAGATAAATCCATAAGATATCAACAAAATGCCAGAAAATAGCTCCTAATTCTAAGCCAAGACTATCTTTTGAAGTGTATTTTTTATTAAGATGATTAATTGACACTACAAAAAGTACAATTATACCTGCAGCAATATGGGCAATGTGCGCAAGTGAAATGCCAATTATAAAAGATGATTTTACAGTACTTTCAGCTCCTGCAAAAACAAATCCAGCATTAAAAAGTTGGTTAAATCCTTCAAATTGAAAAAATACAAATCCAATCCCTAAAATTAAAGTACTTAAAAGAAAAATGCTCGTTAATTTACGGTTGTCTTTTTTTATAAAATGTTTTGCCAAGATAAACGTAATACTACTTAATATAATTAAAAGAGTACTTGTGTAAAATGCGTTTGGTAAATCAAAAGAAACCCAATCTGCTCTTTTTCTACTAACAACATATGCGCTTGTTAAACCAGCAAACATCATAGTCATACTAATCATAGAAACCCAAAGCATTGGTTTAACAGATTTTCTTTTAGCTTGTTTATATTCTTGTTCTAAAGTTACTTTCATTTTTTGATTTTTTAGTGTAAAAATTTATCAACTACATAAATTACCTGGATTAATGTAATGTATAAAACACTAGATAACATTAATTGACGGGCTTCTTTATTAGTTTGATGTTTGTATAATTTTATTGCATAGTAGAGCATTGTGCTTCCTAATGCAACTAAAATTATAGCTGTAATTGGGTAAATATAAAAACTTCCTGTTAGTTTTAAAACGGGAATTACTGAAACAATAATTAAACAACAGGTGTAAATTATAATTTGAATAACTGCTTTTTTATTTTTTTGCCCCATTGGCATTAGGTTAAAACCTGCTTTTTTATATTCATCGTATTGCAGCCAAGCAATTGCCCAAAAATGTGGAAATTGCCAAAAAAATTGAATTAAAAACAACATTCCTGGTTCAATAGAGAATTGGTTTGTTGCTGCAACCCAACCTAACATAAAAGGAATTGCTCCTGGAATTGCTCCAACAAAAACTGCTAATGGAGTTACTGCTTTTAAAGGTGTGTAAATACTTGTATATAAGAAAATAGAAATAGCACCAAATAAGGCACTTTTAGGGTTAATGCTATATAAAATGGCTAAACCAACAATGGTAAATGAAATTGCAATTACCATTGCCATAGAAACATGCATTCTACCTGTTGGTAATGGTCTATTTAGAGTACGTTTCATTAAAGCATCGGTGTCTTTTTCTATAATTTGATTAAAAGCATTTGATGCCCCTACCATTAAATAACCTCCAATTGCCAATAAAGCAAGTGTTGAAATTTCAATTTTTTCAGCAGCTAATAAATATCCTGCGAGTGAAGAAAACACAACACTTAGTGATAAGCCAACTTTTGTTAATTGCTTAAAATCACTAAAAACAGCAGTGAATTTCATATTATTGTTATAAGATTTTGAAGTTATTTGCATTATTTTTATTTGAATCTCTGCAAAGATATTTTATTATTACACATTTACAACCTTAAAATAAGGAGATTAAAAAAATATTTTAAATAAATTTCAAAAAAGGCTTTGTTGTTATCATAATTGTATTAAATTTGCACTCGCATTTGAGATATTAAATGCCACGTTCATAAAAAAATAATGACTGCGAAAGTAGCTCAGGGGTAGAGCATCACCTTGCCAAGGTGAGGGTCGCGGGTTCAAATCCCGTCTTTCGCTCTACAATATATAAAATACCAATGCTCGAGTGGTGGAATTGGTAGACACGCTGGACTTAAAATCCAGTGGACTGTAAGGTCCGTATGGGTTCAAGTCCCATCTCGAGTACTAAAACTCTTGTTAATCTTTTGATTTTCAAGAGTTTTTTTGTTTTAGAGCATTTTTTATTTTTATATTAAGTGTTTATATACTTAATACTGCAAATATCTTTTATTTCTCTTTTTTGTGCCTTATAGGTTGAGCATCATTCTATGCATAATTGAAAATAAATAAGTAATTTTATAAGCATTTAAAATTTAAGGCTCCATAGTTCAAGAGATAGAATAGAAGTTATCTAAACTTTAGATTTAGGTTCAAATCCAGGTGAAGTTACTAATACATATTATTCATTGCTACAATTATATATTTTTTATACTTTTATAAAATGTAAAAAATACAATTATAAATGCATAAAATACAGCTTATCTTTTTTACAATTTGCTCTTTACTTTTAATGACGGTGTCTTGTAATAATAGAAATATTCCTGAAATTATAGAACCTGAAGAAACTTCAGAGTTTTCGGTTTTTTACTATGGAGCAGATTTGTCTTATGTTAATGAAATGTTAGATTGTGGTGCTGAATATAAGAATGCTAACAATTTAATTCAAGATCCTTATGAAATATTTAAGGATGCTGGAGCAAACTTGGTGCGTTTACGTTTGTGGCACAATCCAACTTGGACTAAGTATTCTAATTATGATGATGTGAAAAAAGCTATAAAAAAGGCAAAAGATGAAGGTATGAAAGTACTCTTAGATTTTCATTATTCGGACACTTGGACAGATCCTTCAAAACAAAAAATTCCAACAGCTTGGGAGAGTGAAATTAATAATAATGAAGCTTTAGGAGAATTAATATATAATTATACCTTTCAAACTTTAAATAATTTATCAATAGCGAATTTACTGCCTGAAATAGTGCAAGTTGGAAATGAAATAAATCCAATGATTTTACAAGATGATGAGTTAGATTGGCCAATAGATTGGGACAGAAATTCGTACTTATTAAACAAAGGAATTAAAGCAGTTAGAGATATTTCAAAAGAAAAAGATACTAAAATTGAAGTCATGTTGCACATTGCGCAGCCAGAAAACGGTTTGTGGTGGTTTAAAGATGCAACTGCAAATGGAATTACAGATTACGATTGGATAGGTTTATCTTATTATCCAATTTGGTCAGAATATACGTTAGACAGTGTTGGAGCTGCATTTAGTACATTAATAAATACTTTTAAAAAGAAATTAATGGTGGTGGAAACAGCGTATCCCTTTACCTTGGAAAATATAGATGAAGCTAATAATATTCTTAATAATAAAGCACTAATTAATGGTTATCCAGCAACGGAGCAGGGTCAATTAGATTATTTAAAAAAATTACAAGAAATTATTCAAAATTCTGGAGGAGCAGGATTGGTCTATTGGGAGCCAGCTTGGGTTTCTACAAATTGTAGTACATTATGGGGTAAAGGGTCTCATTGGGATAACGCTACTTTATTCGACCATAATTACAAACCAACCTTAGGAATGCAGTTTTATAATGGTTCAAAAAAATAATATTTAGAATGAAAAAGTTTTTTAACATATTACTAGTTTTAATAATGGGAATACAAACTACGTTTTCTCAAGTAAGAACAGTTCAAGAAATAGCTACTAATTGGAAATTTCAAAAAGGAAAAAATACGGAAGCTTTTCAAGTGAATTTTAACGATTCTAAATGGAAAACAGTTACAGTTCCACATGATTGGGCAATTTATGGGCCTTTTGATAAAGAAGTTGATAAGCAAAACGTTGCAATTGTTCAAAATGGAGAAAAAGTAGCTTCAGAGAAAACTGGAAGAACTGGAGCCTTACCTCATATTGGAACTGCTTGGTATCGCAATAAATTTTCTGTGCCAGAGTTCAAAAATGGAAAAAAAGTAATTTTATTGTTTGAAGGTGCCATGAGTGAGCCTCAAGTGTATTTAAACGGAAAAAAAGTAGGCGAATGGGCATACGGTTACAGTTATTTTTATTTTGATATCTCTGAACTTATACAAGATGGAGAAAATATTTTAGCTGTTGAGGTTTCCAATAAAGAATTTGCTTCTCGTTGGTATCCTGGCGCTGGTTTGTATAGAAAAGTAAGTGTTATTGTAAAAAATAAAGAAAGTATAAATCAATGGGGAACAACTATTACAACACCAATTATTAGTGATGAATTTTCGATGGTGAATGTTAAAACCGAAGTGTCAGGAGAAAATACTCATTTAGTAACCACCATTTTTAATGCTGAAGGAAAGCAAGTTGCCTTGGAAAAAACAAAGATCCAATTTGGAAATCAATTTGTACAAAACATTAAAGTAGCAACTCCAAGTAAGTGGAGTCCAGAAAACCCGTATTTGTATACTGCAAAAACACAATTATTTGTTGATGAAACACTAAAAGACGAAATTTATACACGTTTTGGAATTCGAGAAATTAAGTACGAAGCCAATAAAGGGTTTAGTTTAAATGGTGAAGTTAGAAAGTTTAAAGGCGTTTGTTTGCATCACGATTTAGGTCCTTTAGGAACAGCTGTAAATAAAGCAGCGTTAAAAAGACAATTAACCATATTAAAAGACATGGGTTGCGATGCAATTCGGAGTTCACATAACATGCCTTCTTTAGAACAATTGGAATTATGCGACGAAATGGGCTTTCTATTTTTAGCTGAAAGCTTTGATGAATGGGTAGTACCAAAAGTTGAGAACGGTTACAATCGTTTTTTTGAGGAATATGCAGAAAAGGATATAGTAAATTTAGTACGTGCTACTAAAAACCATCCAAGTATTGTAATGTGGAGCTCTGGAAATGAAGTGCCAGACCAATGGGGAACGTCAGGTGTAAAACGTGCAAAATGGTTACAAGATATTTTTCATAGAGAAGATCCAACTAGGCCAGTAACAGTTGGAATGGATCAGGTGAAGGCTACTATGGAATCTGGTTTTGGTGCACTGTTAGATGTTCCTGGATTAAATTACCGAGTACATTTATATGAAGAAGCTTTTGAAAATTTTCCGCAAGGTTTTATTTTAGGTTCAGAAACGGCTTCAACAGTAAGTTCTAGAGGGATTTATAAATTTCCTGTTGAGAAAGCAAGTATGAAACAATACAACGATTTTCAATCTTCATCCTACGATTTAGAATATTGCAGTTGGTCTAATGTTCCCGATGAAGATTTTGTGTTGCAAGATGATAAACCTTGGGTAATTGGAGAATTTGTTTGGACTGGTTTTGATTATTTAGGAGAACCAACTCCGTACGATGAAAGTTGGCCTTCAAGAAGTTCTTATTTTGGAATCAACGATTTAGCCGGTTTGCCTAAAGATCGCTATTATTTATATAGAAGTAGGTGGAATACTTCAGATGAAACACTTCATATTTTACCACATTGGAATTGGGAAGGAAGAGAAGGAAAAGTTACACCAGTTTTTGTGTATACCAATTATGAGAGTGCTGAACTTTTTGTGAACGGAAAAAGTATGGGAATTCAAAAAAAGAATAATTCTACACCACAAAATCGTTACCGATTAATGTGGATGGATGTTAAGTATGAGCCAGGAACTATAAAGGTTATAGCTTTTGATAGTGAAGGAAAACCAGTTGCAGAAAAACAAGTAAAGACCGCAGGAAAACCTTATAAAATTGTGCTAAATCCTGATAGAAGAACTATTAAAGCTGATGGAAAAGACTTGTCTTATGTTACGGTTTCGGTAGTTGATAAAAACGGAATTGAATGCCCTACAGCAACCAATCAATTAAAATTCAAAGTGACAGGGAATGGTACTTATAGAGCAGCTTGTAATGGAGATGCAACTTCGTTAGAATTATTTCATTTACCAACTATGAAATTGTTTAGCGGAAAGCTAGTAGTTATTGTTCAGTCTAAAACTGAAGCTGGTGATGTTCAATTAAAAGTAACCAGTAAAGGATTGAAAAGTTCAACTTTAAAAATTAATTCAAATTAATTTATATCACTTGTTTTAAAATCGCCTAAAAACTACATAATAGGTTAAAATAGCTTGTATTTAGTTATAATTCTATGGTTTCAGTTGGTAAGTTAGTAAATGCATTGTTTGTTGGTGTATAAACTGAAGGTAAACCTTTTAATGAAAGTGAAGCAACTAATTCTGTTGCTGATGTGATGGTGAATCAAATTTTTTATTTATTAGAGAAATTCTGGAGATACTCTTGTTTTGTAGTTAGTAAATTTGAATACTCAAAAATGGAATTCTTTTAAAGCGAAATTTGAATTTAATAGTATTATTAATTGTTTGTTATTCAAACTATTATCTGTTTTTTTTATAATAATAAATTACAGTTGTTTCGATTTTTTTTTTATATTTGCTTTGTATAAACCCCAAATACTGCATATATGAGTCCAAAAATCCCACTAAAAAAATCAATATTTGTGTCCTATTTTAATTAGAGAAGCCTATGAAGGTTTGTTTTTCAGTTGAATGGCTTTTTTAAAAAAAAGGACTGTTTATTGAAGAAAGCGTGCAATCTATACAATTTTGGATTTTTTGAAATCTAATTTTTGTATCTTTAAATTAATTGAGTCCAAAGCATAAAGAGACCCAAAATAAAGTTTGCTAACAAAAAAAAAGAATGCGATGGTAAAAAAACTACTTAACCTAAAAAATTATGTACTTCTTTTTTCACTTTTTATAGGTGTAAATGCGTCTTTTTATGCAAATTATTCAGAGTCTTTTAATTATGTTGAACTAATTCCTGCTCTTGAAAATGAATTGGATGCTGATAAGGATATTGTTAATACTCTTTTTGGTTTGGATAAACTATTTAAAGGTGCTCCACTAAGGGAGAAGGAAGATGAAGTTTATTTTGAAACGATTGAAGAGAATTTAAAACTATTTGCTATTTCTGGTTGTCCTATTGATTTTTCAGTTGATAATGACCCAGGTCTATGCAGTGCTATAGTTACATTTACATTACCGACAACTGATATTTCTGGTGGATCAATGGTATTAATAACCGCCCTTGGTAGTGGAGATAATTTTCCTGTTGGTGATACTCTAGTAACATTTGAAGAGAGAGATGCAACAAATACTGCAACTGGTCTAACATGCAGCTTTACTGTAACAGTTGTTGATAATGAAGCACCAACGGCTTCAAATCCAGCGCCTGTAAATGTTCAGTGTGCTGAAAATGTACCAGCTGTTAATATTGGAGATGTAATTGATGAGTCAGATAACTGTGTTGGGGCAATAACAGTAGCTCACGTTTCAGATGTTTCAGATGGCAACTTCAATCCAGAAGTAATAACCAGAACATATTCAGTAACAGATGCGAGTTTAAATAGTATAAAT
>Ga0193952_1000055_pt1 | contig 47619 bp, 49 predicted proteins | sample BB_3_MG_FD_140368 | JGI IMG/M metagenome (GOLD analysis project Ga0193952, IMG submission 140368) | Microbial mat bacterial communities from the Broadkill River, Lewes, Delaware, United States - BB_3_MG | ecosystem: Environmental > Aquatic > Freshwater > River > Microbial mats | place: USA... | reverse complement strand
TTTTGCCTCTTTTTATTTTAGAAGAATCCTAAAGCATTTTTACTATATGAAGTAAGAATATTTTTAGTATGTCTATAAGAGTTTAACATCATCATGTGAGTTTCTCTACCAATACCTGATTTTTTGTATCCACCAAATGATGCATGTGATGGGTACATGTGGTAACAATTTACCCAAACTCTACCAGCTTCAATTCCTCTTGAGAATTTATGTAATTGGTGAGCATCTCTTGACCATACACCTGAACCTAATCCGTAGATAGTATCATTTGCAATTTCTAATGCTTCTTCTTCATCTTTGAATGTAGTTACAGCAAGTACTGGTCCAAAAATTTCTTCTTGGAAGATTCTCATCTTGTTGTGACCTTTGAATAATGTTGGAGTAATGTAGTTTCCATTTGGATGAACTTCACTATTAAACTCTTCACCACCACAAAGTAATTCAGCACCTTCTTCTTTACCAATTTTGATGTATTCTAAAATCTTCTCTTTTTGAGATGTAGATGCTTGTGCACCCATCATACAACTTGGATTTAAAGGATCACCTAATTTAATAGCTGCAACTCTTTCTAATACTCTTTCCATAAATGGCTCATAAATTGATTCTTGAATTAATGCTCTTGATGGACAAGTACAAACTTCCCCTGAGTTAAATGCGAATAATACTAAACCTTCGATTGCTTTATCAAAGAACTCATCATCAGCGTCCATGATTGATTCCATAAAGATATTTGGTGATTTACCACCTAATTCTAATGTAGAAGGAATAATGTTTTCAGTTGCATATTGCATAATTAACTGACCAGTTGTAGTTTCACCTGTGAATCCAACTTTTTTAACATCTGGGTGAGTTGATAAATGTTTACCAATTTTTCCACCAGCACCATTAATAATGTTTACTAAACCTTTTGGAAGAACTTCTTGAATAGTTTCCATTAATACTAAGATTGACATTGGAGTTGCAGATGCAGGTTTTAATACTACTGTATTACCAGCTGCTAATGCAGGAGCAATTTTCCAAGCTGCCATTAATAATGGGAAGTTCCATGGAATAATTTGTGCAACAACACCTAAAGGCTCATGAATTTCTTGAGAAATTGTATTTTCATCTAAATCAGAAACAGTTCCAGACTCAGATCTAATTACAGATGCGAAATATCTAAAATGATCAACAACTAAAGGTACATCAGCTGCCATTGTTTCTCTAACTGCTTTACCATTGTCTAAAGTCTCAGCAATTGCTAAAGCTTCTAAGTTAGCTTCAATTGCATCAGCAACTCTATTTAACATAGTAGATCTTTCAATTACTGAAGAATGTTTGAAAGTTTCAAAAGCAACAGATGCTGCATCAATAGCTGCATCAACGTCAGCTTCATTTGATCTTGGAATTCTTGTTAAAACTTCACCATCAACTGGTGAAACATTATCAAAATACTCATTACTAGTAGGAGCTACCCATTCTCCACCAATAAAGTTCTCATATTGAGCTTTATACTCAGGTTTTGCTAATGGTAATACTTTTTCTTCTGTTGACATTTTTGGTCCTTTTAATTAATTATTTTTCTAAAAAATATGCGCTATAGTTAGACGCTATATTTTTTGCTTACTGAAAGTTTACATGAGATTTATAGCCTGATTATAGCCCAAATATAGCATGAGTATAGCCGTGTTAATTTTCTACATACTTTCCCATATTTTCGACGATTTAATGACTTTTTTTTCTACAAATTTTCCATTTTATATGCTACAATGATTTTATGAAGACATTTAACTATACATTAAACCAAGAACCTATAAATAAAATAATAAACTTTTCTCAGTTCAGTAGAGAGAAGAACATATTAGTTCAGATATTTTGTGGTCATGATAAGTCATATTTACAAAATCTGACTACAACTATATTTGAAGAGATACCTAATGCAATTTGTATTGGGTCATCAACTGATGGTGAGATTAATAATGATGAAGTTACAACATTAAAAACTATAGTCTCAATTTCAACATTTGAACACACTACATTAAAAACTTCTTGGGAAGATGATATTGACTGTTATAAAAATGGAAAAAATATTGCTTCTGAGTTAATTACAGATAATACTAAACTATTAATAGTATTTTCAGATGGTGGGATTACAAATGGTGAAGCTTTATTAAAAGGGATAGAATCTGTAAACAACAATATTATTGTTTCAGGTGGAATGGCTGGAGATAATGCAAACTTTACTCAAACCTTTGTTTCTTCACAAAATAAAGTACTAACAAATGGTGCTGTTGGAGTATCTTTAAACTCTGATGTTTTAAATGTATGTAATTCATATAACTTTAATTGGTCACCTATTGGTATTGAACATGTAATTGAGGAAGTAAGAGATAATAGAGTATATAAAATTTCAGGACTTACACCTTTAGAGTTTTATAAAAAGTATTTAGGAGAATATGTAGCAAAAGCACTTCCAGCAACTGGAATAGAATTTCCCTTAATTGCACAAAGAAATGGTTTACCATTAGCAAGAGCTGTAATTAATAAACATGATGATGGAAGTTTAAGTTTTGCAGGGAACTTATATAAAGGAGATATTGTAAAACTAGGCTTTGGAAATGTTGAGCTTATTATGGATAATCCATTTGATTCTTTATTTGAAAAATGTAATGTTCATAATACTGAATCATTTTTTATCTACTCTTGTATGGCTAGAAGAAGATATATGCCTGATATGATTGATATTGAAATTAAACCATTTTCAAAAATAGCTCCAACAGCTGGATTTTTCACATATGGAGAATTTTATCATAGTAGAAACCATAATGAGTTGTTAAATCAAACACTCACTATAGTTGCGCTTAGTGAGTCAGGACAAATATCAAATAATAAAAACTACTCAGATATTATTGAAGAGAGTAGTCCTAAGGTAAGTGAACATGCTAGAAGCTTACAAGCTTTAACTCACTTAATACAACAATCTTCAAAAGATTACAGTGAGCAATCAAAAGAGTTAGAGAGTGGAAAAGTATATGCTCAAAATCTTGTAGCCTCACAAAAACAGTTTTTAAAACATGCTGTTCATGAAACAAATACTCCTCTTTCAATTATTATGGGGAATATTGAGATGTTTGAAATGGAACATGGAAAAAATAAATTTCTTTCAAATATTGAAGTAGCATTGAAAAATGTATCAAGTATATATGATGATTTATCTTATTTAATTAAAAAAGATCAAATAAATAAAGCCACTCATTTAATAAATCTTGTAGATTTTGTAAGATCTAGAATTGATTTCTTTTCTCAATCTGCCATTAAATTTAAATCTAATTTTAATTTTAAAGCCCAAGTTGATGAGATAACAGTAAACTTTAATGAAATAAAACTTCAAAGAATAGTAGATAACAATTTAACAAATGCTATTAAATATACTTTAGATAACAAACCTATTAATGTTTTTTTAAAGTTAGTAAATAAAGATTGTCATTTAATTATTGAAAGTAGTTCAAAACAAATACTAGACCAACAAAAAATATTTGAAGAGTATTATAGAGAAGAGAACAATACTCAAGAAGGTTTTGGTTTAGGATTAAATTTAGTAAAACGTATTTGTAGTGAAGAAAATGTTGGTATCCAACTTGAATCTAGTGAAAACTGGGCTTCATTTACATATATTTTTAAGGAGATAAAATGAAAATTCTATTATTAGAAGATGACACTATGTTAAATGAAATGATAAGTGAATATCTAAACTCAACAGGACATGTAGTAAGTACTACATTTACAGGGCAAGAGTGTTTAGAAATACTTGAAGAAGAAAGATTTGATCTTTTAATTTTAGATATTAACTTACCAGATATAAATGGATTTACAATCTTAGAAAAGCTACATGCTCAAAAAAGAATGATTCCAACAATTTATATCTCAGCACTTATTGATATAGAAGATATTTCAAGAGCCTTTGATATAGGATGTCATGATTATTTAAAAAAACCATTTCATTTAAAAGAATTAACTATTAGAATAAATAAGATACTAAAAACAACAATTGTTCCTCAAAAGCACAAACGTTTATCAAAAAACTACTCTTATGATTCTGAGACTATGACTTTATTGTTTAATAATGAACCTCATATTCTGCCAAAGAGACAAATTCAAATTATAGAATTATTAGCTCATAATAGATCTTTAGTAGTTCAATATGATATGTTTAGAGATTATGTGTGGAATGATGACTATATTGATAATGCAACAATAAGAGCAGAAGTAAATAGAGTTAAAAAAGTACTAAAAGAAGATTTTATTAAAAATATTAGAGGTAGTGGATATATGGTAGAAAGACCTGATTAGGTCTTTTCTTCTTTTAAAAACTTATTGATACATAAAAGCTAATATCGAACTCATCACCTTCATTTAGATAATTGTTCTTTTTATATTCTGTATATGATGGCTTAGTAGTATTTTCATATTCACTATTTGGAAACCATTCATGATAAACCCAGTGAATAAACTTTAAAACATCCCCTTTTTTACCTTGTAAATCAAACTTAGCATAAACACCTTCGGCAATATTAAAAGTAGGTAATCGATCACTTTTTATATCTTCACTTTCATCTGGGACGATACAAGCAATATATTGACACTCACTTAAGGGAGTAATTGTTGGATTATCATGGAAAAGAGCAATTTGTTTATATGATTTAATATCATTACTTAAAACCCAAGTATAAAGCTTCTGCCATGTTTTTGTAATATTTACGTTGTAGCCTTTATTTCTAATATAAAAGCTTTTACGTGCAGGCATCTTTACAATTTCAGGTCTAATATTTGAAAAGTCTGCTGTTGAATTCATAGCTTTTTGTGACTGTTTTAAAATTTCATTTGAATACTTTTTATATCCACCAGTTCTCCACTGTTTTGGAGTTTGCTCAAATCTTTCTTTAAAAGTTTTTATAAAAGAGGATTGAGAAGAGTATCCACAAGTATTAGCAATATTTGAAATAGTTGAATACTTATTTGTAAGTAAAAGATTTGAAGCTTTTTGTAATCTAATTGACTTTATACTTTCATAAATATTTTTACCAAAAGCATCCTTGAAAATACGATGCATATGGAATTTACTAACATTTAAATCAATGCTTAATTCTTCAATATCTATATGCGTATCAATATGTGTATAGATATAATACATAATATTGTTAGCAATATTAGTTCTTTTTTTAAGGGTTTCTTTCTTCATAGTGATATTATAGCACAAATAAAATATAAAATTAGCACTAATAAACAATTTTTTTAGCACAAAAAAAGAAGAACTATTTCTTTTAAAACTCTAAAATACTCCTAGCAAAACCATAGGACGGTATTATGAATAGAGACGAACAATTTAAACTTGTATTAAAACAATGCGAAACAATAAATTTAAAAAAGTTAAAAGTGGATACACTTCTTTTAGTAATACATTTTTTATTAAAAGATTTTAAAAAAATGCAAACAGATATTACACCTGATCCTATGACAATTTGCGCAAGTAAGGAAGAGCTAACATTTATAAACAACAGTGTATCTTCTCTCCAGATATATCTTGAAAAAAATATCATTGTTAGTGATACTCTATTCTCTATTTTTAATAATAGAACACAATCTCCACTTTTTAATAAAATAGCTAGAAACTTGGAACCAATGAAAGCCTATTATAAATATTTAATTAACATTTTTTCTGCCAAACTACATAATGGTGAAAATTGGATTCCTGAACTTTTAGCATTTAGTTTAATATATAACTATAAGAAAGAACATAATAAGTCATTTGTTTTATATCCTCAAATCGATAATTTCCCCATCGATAAAATTGTAAATATTTACAATAAAAACAATTTAGAACTTAAAAAAAGAATTTCAGAAGAAAAAGATATATCAGTTTGGAAAATCAAAACTGATATTGATAAGATGTATGATACTTCTGAACTAATGGTTCAAAAGTACTTACAATATAGTTTTAAAATAAATGAGAAAAGAGTTTCTAAAACAAGAAGTAAAAGAAAAAGATAATAGTTAAACTATTATCTTTTATTTCATTAAAGCTAATGAGTTTTTTTTGTTTCTGTAAATAACTTCAGTTCCAAAAGAGTTTAAACTTTCATTTACTTTATCAGTAACTACATGATGAAAATCAGATTTAGAACAAACAGGGTCAGCTTCATTCATATCCCCAGTTAATGCAAATGCTTGACATCTACAACCTCCAAAGTCTTTCTCTTTTTCATCACAAGTTCTACAAGTTGGTTTCATCCACTTATCACCTCTAAAATAATTAAAAGCATGAGATTCATTCCAGATTTGCTCAATTGTGAAATCTTTTACATTTGGAAAATCAAGAGGCAATGTATTTGCTGTATTACATGGAAGAGCAACACCATCTGGGTTAATAGTTAAAAATGTAGTTCCCCATCCATTCATACAGGCTTTAGGTCTATGGGCAAAATAATCAGGTACAACAAAAAATACCTTCATAGGTTTTTCTTTTAATCTATAAGAATCTGTTACTCTTTTTGCTTCATCTAATTGCTCTTGCGTTGGTAAAAGTGCATTTATATTTTTTAATGCCCACCCATAATATTGAATATTTGCAATTTCAAGATAGTTCCCTTCTAACTTATCAGCAAACTCAATGATTTCACCTACTTGATGAATATTCTGTCTTGTAATACAAGTATTAATAATAAGTTGAAGTCCTGCTTCTTTTACTTCTTTTGCAAAAGCTATTTTTTCTTTATATGAGTTTTTATTATTAGTAATTAAAGTCATAGTATCTTCATCATGTGATTGAATACCAAGTTGTACAGTTTTTAATCCTGCTTCTTTTAATTTTTTAACAATTCCTTTAGGAGCACCAACTCCTGATGTAATAAGATTTGTATAAAATTTTAAGTCATTTGCATGTTTTACAATTTCAACGATATCTTTATTTAATAAAGGCTCTCCACCAGAAATACCAAGCTGTACTGCTCCCATTTCTCGTGCTTCATTCATTACTTTAAACCAATCATCTTTACTCATAGCATCTTTTGTATTAGCAAAGTCTAGTTGGTTATAACAATAAGCACACTCTAATGGACATTTATGAGTTAACTCTAAAAGTATCCATAAAGGAGGTTTGATTTCATTAGTTTGCATAAATCACCCAATTTCTTTTCATTGCATCATCAATAAAATCAATAATGTCATCTTTTAAACCAGAAGTTGAAAATTTTACTTCTAGTTTATTTGTGATTGAATCAACTGTATTTTCTCCATCACATAAGTTTAAAATCTCTCCAGCACTTTGGCTTAATTGAACCATACCTTCTGGATATAAAAGAACAAAACAATCTTGTTTTTCTTCCCATTGTAATTGAAAGTGACTATTAATCACAAGTGATTTTTCTAGTTGCATCACAGTCCTTAATATTGAAATACGGTGGTCTTTTTAACTCATATGCTAAGTATAAAGCATCACACATAGTCCATAGAATATCTAATTTAAACTGTAAGATTTCACATGCTCTGCTTTGTAATTCAATAGTATCAAATTCCTCTAAGGTCATAGATAATCCATGTTGAACATCACGTCTTGCTTCACTTAATCTTTTTTGGAAATATCTTAAGCCATCTTGCTCAATCCATGGATAATTTTTTGGCCAAGTATCAAGTCTTTGTTGATGAATTTGAGGTGCAAACATCTCTGTTAAAGATGACATAGCAGCTTCCTTCCAAGGTCTTTGCTTTGCAAAATTAATATATGCATCAACTGCAAATTTAACAGCAGGTAATACAAATTTATGAGAAAGTAAGTCTTCTTTTTTAAGACCAACAGCAACTCCTAAATCAAGCCAAGCTTCAATTCCTCCACCTTCACTATCATGATCTAAAATTCTATCAACCCATTTTCTTCTATCTTCAATTGGAGGATTATTTGACATAATAGCTGCATCTTTAATTGGAATTGCTGTTTGATAATAAAACCTATTTGCTACCCAACCTTGAATCTCTTCTTTAGTACAAGAACCTTCATACATTCTTACATGAAAAGGATGATGAATATGATACATTGAACCCATATCTCTTAATTTTGCTTCAAATTCTTCTTTACTTAATAGTTCATTTTTATTGTTCATTTTTCTTCCTTTTCTTATATTTCTATACTCATACCATCGTATGAAACTTCTATTCCATGAGAAATAAGCTCTTTGTACTCATCATTTTCTTCATCTAAAATCGGGTTTGTATTATTAATATGAATTAATATTTTTCTAGGTTTTTCTAAAGTATCTAAAATATCTATTAACCCACCCTCACCATTTAAAGGCATATGTCCCATATCAGTTCCTAATTTTGATGAGAAATCACCTTTTATCATTTCATCATTTGTCCATAATGTACCTTCAATAAGTAATACATCAGCATCTTGCATAGCTTCTAAAACATGGTTTTCTAAAACACCAAGTCCTGGAAGATAAAATAGTTTTTTTCCTGTTTTCTTATTATGTACAATTATTCCAATATTATCTCCACTTCTTGGAGTATCTCTATATTTTGAATATGGCGGTGCATTTGAAATTAATGGTAATGCAAAAAACTCATGATTAGGCATAACTGGAATTTCAAAAGCCTTATTATCTGGTGTAATTTCATTCCAAAAAGTTCCTCCACCATTCCAATGTTTAAGCATTTTAAATAAAGGAAAAGATGTATTTAATTCATCGTTTACTTCTTTAGTACAATAAACTTGGTGAGGACAGCCTTCTCTTAACATTAATAAACCAGTTGTATGGTCTATTTGTGCGTCATTAAAAACAATAGCTTTTATTTTTGTTTCTCTTTTTTGTGTTGGATGTAAAAATGGGGAATTGTGAATTTGTTCTAAAATATCTGGTGAGGCATTAAATAATACCCAGTTCTCATCATCTTCACTAAGTGTTATTGAGGATTGAGTTCTTCTTTTTACAGATTTTTTTCCATCTCTATAGGCTTTGCAATTATCACAATTACAATTAAACTGAGGTAATCCTCCCCCTGCTCCTGAACCTAATACTTGTATTTTCAAACTCTCTCCTTTGTCTTTTCTTCAATTAAATAAACTAATAAATTTGCGAATTTATTTAAATGAAAAAAAGACCAGAAGCAATGCTCCTGATCTCTTTAAACCTTATACAGTACAAATGTACATTGTAACTTCAAATCCAAATCTATTATCTACATAAGTTGGTTTTTTCCATTCCATGGTATTATCTCCTTTATAAGATTTTACTTTTATTTCTATTTTGCTTTAAATAATTTAAATACGTGAACTGATCCACCTTGATTTAAATATTTAACAGTTTTTGCAACTTCACCACCCCATAAAGGAACAGCTCCACCCCAACCTGCAACGATAGCAATATATTGCTCACCATTTTCAGTCCAAGTAATAGGAGAAGAAACTACACCAGTTCCAACTTGGAATTCCCAAATGATTTTTCCAGTTTCATCATCAAATGCCATAAACTTACCTTCTGGAGTACCAGTAAATACTAATCCACCTTCAGTTGTTAAAACACCACCCCATAATGGAGCTTTGTTTTTATAAGTCCATTTAGTTTCACCAGTTTTAGGATCAATAGCTTTTAATGCACCAATGTGATCTTTAAATGTTGGTTTAATAGTAAATCCAGCACCTAAATAAGCTGCACCTTTTTTATATGCAACAGGTTTATTCCAAATATCCATTCCCCACTCATTTGCTGGAACATAGAATAATCCAGTTTTTTGAGAGAATGCCATAGGATTCCAGTTTTTACCACCTAAGAATGAAGGAGTTGAATAAACAGTTGTACCTTGTTTTTCAGCACCTGGCTTACCTGGTCTATTTGATTCATTTACAATAGGTCTTCCATTTTTGTCCATACCCTTAGCCCAAGTGATATTTTCAACAAAAGGAGTAGATCTAATGTATTTACCGTTAGTTCTATCTAATACATAGAAGAAACCATTTTTATCAGCAGTAGCTCCGGCTTTAACCATTTTTCCATTTTTATCTTTATATTCAAATGCTACGAACTCAGCCATACCATCATAATCCCAACCATCATTTGGAGTTGTTTGGAAATGCCAAACAATCTTACCAGTATCAGGATTTACTGCAACTCTTGATGCAGAATATAAGTTATCACCTGGTCTATCATGTGAATTCCAAGGAGCTGGATTTCCAGTTGGTACAAAAATTAAATCTGTATCTGGATCATAAGTTACACCATTCCAAGGAGCAGCACCACCATGTTTCCAAATATCACCTGGCCAAGTAGCGTTAGTTTGTCCAGTAATTCCATTTTCTTTACCATTTAAGTAACCCATATGACCTTCAACCATTGGTCTTGACCATACTAATTTACCAGTTTTTGGATTTCTAGCTTCAACTTTACCTACAACACCAAACTCACCACCAGAAACACCAGTGATTAATAAACCTTTAACAATTAAAGGTGCTGCTGTATAAGAATATCCTTCTTTATAAGAAGCAATTTTTTTCTTCCATTTAACTTTACCAGTTTTTCTATCTAAGGCAACTAGCTTAGCATCTAATGTACCAAAAATAACTAAATCTTCATATAAAGCTGGACCTCTGTTAATAACATCACAACATGGTAAGATTGCACTTGGTAATCTTGCATCATATTGCCAAATTTCTTCACCAGTAGCAATATCAATTGCATACATTCTAGAATAAGAAGCAGTTACATACATAACTCCATCTTTAACTAAAGGTTGTGCTTCTTGACCTCTTTGTTTCTCACCACCAAATGAAAAGTTCCATACTGGAACTAAGTTTTTAACAGTCTTCTTATTAATTTGTGTTAAAGATGAATATCTTTGACCTTTTTGACCTAAACCATATGTAACTACGTCTTCTACAGTTTTAGCATCATTTGCAATATCAGCATCTGTTACAGGGGCAAATCCTGCTTTAGCAGATAATGAACTTACAGCAGCTGTACTTATAAGTGCTGAAAGTGTAAGTGTTGCTACACCTTTTAGAAAATTACTCTTCTGCATCCTCTCTCCTTTTTATTAAAAAACTCAAGCAACGAAAGTTGTCTTACTGAAAGTATACTAGAGATTTATAGCTTGAATATAGGCATATAAAATAATTTGTATTATTTACCATTATATGGTTACCTCTTTAGTACATTTTTTGTATTATATCCCACAAATGCAAGAATTAATACAACTATAAAGGTAACCACAAGTATTATAAATGTCTGTAAATCAAACTTTAAATACAAAGTAAACCTAATAAATTCAACAATATAAGTAAAAGGATTGAATAAACATACTTCATATAAAAACAAACTTGAATCTTTTATTTTCCATAATGGATATAAAGCAGAGGACAAGAAAAACATAGGAAAAATTACAAAGTTCATAACTGATGCAAAGTTTTCTAATTGTTTTATAACAGAAGAGATAAAAAGTGCAAATGCATTTAATATAATTGAGGTAAATAAAATCGCTGGTATTACTAAAATATATCCCCATAATGATAATTCAATTCCATAAAAATATGCAATAATTAAAAATACAATTGACTGAATAGTTGATACTATTGCCATTGCAAACATCTTACAAAAAAGTAAAAAACTTCTTGAAATACTAGATGTTAAAAGTATTTTCATAGAACCCATTTCTCTATCAAAAATCATTGTCAAAGCACTTTGCATTCCATTAAATAAAAGTATCATTCCAATAAGTCCAGGAACTATATAAGTTTCATAAGTAATATATGTTTCATAAGGAGGAATTATTGCTAAACCTAAAGCTGTTTTAAATCCAACTGAGAAAATTAATAACCAAAGAAGAGGACGAACAAGTGCTGAGAAAAATCTAGATTTTTGTTTAATAAATCTAAGTAATTCTTTATATATAATTCCTAATGCACAATAATATAAACTTTTCATAATTCTACTTTGTTAATGTTTCAAAAACTTGCGTTAATGAATCCATATTATTATCTTCTATTAGATTTTTTACTAAATCTTGTGAAACAATTTCACCTTTTCGTATAATTGCAACTTCATCATTTTCTTCAATTTCATCAAATAAATGAGTAATCCATAAAACTGAGATTCCTCTTTTTTTAACAATTTCTTTTACATAAGCAATAATTTCATATCTACTTTTAATATCAAGACCAGATGTAGCTTCATCTAATAAAAGTAATTTTGGTTCATTTATTAAAGCTCTTAAAATTTCAACTCTTCTTCTATGTCCACCATTTAAAGTTCGTACCTTTATATCTAGTTTTTCTTCTAAATGCATAGTTTTGATTTCATTTTCAATTGAGTTCATTGTCTCTTTGAAAGATAGACCTTTAAGTGCTCCAGAAAATACAAGATTTTGTTTTACTGTAAGATCTAAATCTAAAGTGGGTTCTTGAAAAACAATTCCCACATCTTTTAGTGCTTTTTTATAGTTTGAAATATGAAAAGAATCTATATAGATATCTCCACTTTGCACTTTTAATAATCTGGTAATTAGTGCAAAAAGTGTAGATTTTCCAGCACCATTTAGTCCTAAAAGAACCAAAAACGATGCTTTTTTAATAGAAAGATTTATATTTTTTAAAACTAAATCTTTTTCATATTTGTAAGATATATTTTTTATTTCAAGTTGGTTTTCCATATATTATTTTGACGGTTTAACCGCTATTCCCCATGGATATCTTCCAACTTTAATAGTTTTTTCAACTTTTAAGTTCTTCACATCAATAATTGATACATCACCACTAACACCATTTGTTGTATATAGTTTTGTTTCATTTTCTGCTAAATCCATTTGCCAAACTCTTTTTCCAACTAATAAATACTTAATAACTTTATATGTTTTTGCATCTACTACTGCTACATGATTAGCAGGTCCAAGTGCAACGAAAGCATATTTACCATCAGAAGTTAGTTTAATACCAACTGGTTGAATTTTATCTTTATAAACCCCTGGAATTTTAAAAGAGATTTTTGCAAGAGATTCTTTTGTTTTTGTATCAAGTGCAATTACTGTTCCACCAATTTCACTTGATGCCCATACCTTATCACCAGTTTTTGTAAACTCTATATGTCTAGGTCTTTCATCAACTAAAGTATTATGAATAATCTTTTTAGTTTTAGTATCAATCCAATGTAAGAAGTTTGATGTTTCAGATGAGTTAATAGCTACAGAACCATCTGGACTAACAGCCATACCTTCAGGCTCAATACCAACCTCAATCTGTGTAATAACTGATTTGTTAACAGTATCTACAACAGTTACAATTCCATCATCTTCATTTGATATATAAAGCTCAGTCCCATCTGGATGTAGTGAAAACTGTTCTGGATCTTCACCAGAAGGTAGGTTATATAAGATTTCTCCCGTTTTTGTATCCATAGCTTGTACAGTATCATCATCACTTGCACAAATATATAACTTTGAATAATCAGAAGTTAAAGTAATCCCTCTAGGTCTTTGACCTACTTCATAAGTTTTTATAACTTTATTAGTCTTTGAATCAATTACAGAAATAGTATTATCTTTCTCATTTGAAACAAATATCGTATCTGCAAATAGGCACGAAGTTAAAATAGTAATTAATCCAATTTTCTTTAACATCTTTTCTCCTTAAATATTTAGATAAAGATTATAAAGAAACTTTATAGCATGAATTTAGCATATGGAATATTTTAAATTTTTAGAGTTTTTTATAGAGAAAAGAAAGTATAAAAAGAAGTTAAGTATAAAGCAAAAAATGCTTTATACTAAAATTTATTCAACAATAAAAGTAGCTCTTTCTCTATCACTTTTTGCTGACGGAAGACCTAAAGTAAATGTTCCTGGTTTAATTGGTATAAAAGTAAGTTCAATCTCACCTTCATCATCAAATTCAAAACTATCAATCCCTAATGGTCTTACTTCTATATCATTAATAGATACTTGATTTACCCAGATATTTCTGAAAAAAGCAGCTCCAACAATAGGTACTTCTCTTGAGCCATCACTTTTTAAAGTAAGTTTATAATACTTCCCTGCTTCAAGTTTATAAGGTTTTTTAGCTAATGGCTCACCTGCACTAATAGTAATAGGCTCTAATGTTGTTTTAGAATGTAACAGACCTTTTAAGTTCTTTGCATTTGCAAACTGTCCTGCTAAAAATAGCATCATAATAAATACTGCAATCTTTTTCATTTTATATCCTTCATTTTTTAATTGCAAAATTGTAGTAAATGATTATAGCTTCAGTTTAGCAATATAAAATTTGCTAAACTAAAGCTATAAAAGTCATATATACTAAAAGAAAACAAAAAGGCAGACCGTGAAAATTGTACTATTTCTAACACTTTTATTTTCATTTGTTAAAGCAAATATTTTAGAAGTAAATATTTTATACTTAGAGCAAAAAGTAAAAAGACCTCCTACTTTATCCAATGTAATTGAAGAACCAAAAGATAGTGGTTTAAAAGGAATACAGCTAGCAATTAAAGACTCTAATAAAAGTGCAAGATTTTTAAATCAAAAATATATTTTAGATAAAAAAATCTCATATAAAAAAGAAGATTTAATCAAAAAATTCAAAACTTGGTCTAGTAATAAAAATATTTATGTGATTCTAAATGTGAAAACAGAGCTCCTAAAAGAGTTAGTAAATCTAAAAGAAGCAAAAAATACTATTTTCTTAAATGCCACAGATAAAGATGATAACTTAAGAGTAAATGCTTGCAATAAAAATCTTTTACATACAAGTCTTAGTAATAGTATGGAAAGTGATGCCTTAATTCAATTTCTAATAAAAAGAAATCTAAAAAATTGGCTTTTAATAAAAGGAAGTAATGAAAAAGATGAGTTAATTGCTAAATCATTAAGAACTTCTGCTAAAAAATTTGGCGGAAAAATCATAGAAGAAAAAACATGGAAATTAAATGCTGATATTAGAAGAAAAGCTCAACTAGAGATTCCAGCACTTACTCAAAGTAGTGATTATGATGTGGTTTTAACAGCAGATTTTCATGGTGACTTTGGTGAATATTTATATTTTAATACTTGGCTTCCTAGACCAATAGCTGGAACGCAAGGATTAAAAGCACAAGCATGGAGTCATGTTATTGAACAATGGGGTGCGGCACAAATGCAAAAGAGATTTAAAAAATTTGCTAAAAGACCTATGAATTCAAAAGATTACTCTTCTTGGGTGGCAACTAGATCAATTGTTACACTTATTACTAAAACAAAAAAAATAGATTTTAAATCAAATTTAGACTTTTTATATTCTGATAAGTTTGAGCTTGCAGCATATAAAGGAAGAAAACTAAGCTTTAGAAAGTTTAATGGGCAACTTAGACAGCCAGTATCATTAGTACATCCAAGAGCACTAGTTTCTACGTCACCACAAGATGGGTTTCTACATCCTACAAATGATTTAGATACTTTAGGTATTGCTTCATTTCAAGTTAAGTGTAAAGAGTAAAAAATGAAAAAGATCTTTGTACTTTTATTTTTTATTTTATTTACTTCAATATGGGCTGATTATACAAAAAAAGTTTATGAGAATTATGTGATTTATGAAGTACAAGGAAAGTACTCAGATATTATATTTACTCTTCTTGATGAATTAAGCCAAGATGGTTTTATTTTATCATATAGAGCAAATATAGCTGATGCAATGGAAGGACTTACAAAGTTTCATAAAAGAAAAGCTTTATTTAAAAATGCTGAAAAAATTGGTTTTTGTAAAGTTTCTCTTACACTTGAAATGATGGATGAGAATCCAAATAATCTGATGTTTTGTCCTTTAAGTATTGCTTTGTATGAAGAGAATAAAAAGAATTCAAATACAAAGATAATTTATAGAATAGAAAAAAATCTAAGTAAAGATGAAAAAATTATGGATAAGGTAAATAGCACTATTCTAAGACTAATTGAAAATAGCCTAGAATAGTTCTCTATCTAGTTTTTTGATAAGCTAGAAATAGAAAAAGGTTCTGATAAATAATACCCTTGAGAATAATCAATTCCTAAAGCTTTTACCTTATCATAGACTTCTTCACTATGTACATATTCTGCAATAGTTTTTTTATTAAATCTTCTTGCAAACTCTAAGATAAGTTTTACAATAACTTCACTTGTTTCATCAGTACTAATATTTTTAATTAAAGAGCCATCAATTTTAATAAAATCAGCATCAAGCTTTAATAAATACTCAAAGTTTGAATATCCTGTTCCAAAATCATCAATAGCAATACGACATCCTAATTGTCTAGTTTTATCAATAAAACTTGATACTTTTGCATAATTTTCAATACTTTCAGACTCAACTATTTCAAAAATCACCCTATTTCCAATTTCATATTTTTCTAACATTTTTTCAATAAAAGAAACCATTTCATCATCCATAATATCTTCAATAGTTAAATTAATTGAGAATTCTTCTTCTTTGTTGGAGAAAAATTTAAAAGATTTTTCAATAATGATTTTTGTTAATGAGAAATATAATCTAGCTTCTTTTGCAATTTCTAAGAAATAATATGGAGAAATAATTTCACTACTTGATTCTTTTATTCTCATTAGACATTCATATTTTTTAAGAGGTTCATTTTCGTTATTGAAAACAATAGGTTGAATAAATACTTCAATATTATCCTCATGAATTGCTTTTTTAATTCTAGTAATCCAAGTTCTATTATGTTCATATTTATTTCTCATATCTATTTCATGTTCATAACAAACAATACTTTTATTCACTTCTTTAGCATTATGTTTTGCTTTTAAAGCATTTGAGTATAAGTTTTTACTAAATGATATCCCAACAGTAATAGTTATATTAAAAGTATCCCCTTTTATTCTAAAACTCTCATGATTAAAGCTTTCAATTAAATCTTTACTTATTAAAATAAGTTCATCAATATTAACACTATCACCTACTAAAACAGCAAGCTCATTTGAGTTTAAATAAAATAGTTTAAAATTCTTCTTTCCTAATGTTTTTTCTATTTTTCTATTTATGATTTTGATTAAAACCTTACTATAAGAAGCTCCATAAAAATCATCTATTATAGATAGTTCATTAAAACTCAATATTGCAAGTTTTAAATTATCTTCTTTTGATTCTAATTCCTGAAAAAGTTTGATTCTATTTGGAAGTCCTGTTAATGAATCAGCAGTTTGTTTTAATATTAATTTTTCTTTTTCAATTAAATCTGTAATATCTGTTCGAATAGAAATAAATTCTGAAATATTGTTTTTTATATCTAAAATAGGAACGATTGTACTATTAACAAAATATGAAGTTCCATCTTTTTTTCTATTTTGAATTACACCTTTCCATATCTCTTTTTTATTTATAGTTTCCCATAAAGTATCAAAAAGTTTTGTTGGAGTATTTTGATGTCTTATTATATTATGAGACTTACCAATTAATTCATATTTGTCATAGCCTGAGATTTTAGAAAACTCATCATTTATATAAGTTATAACTCCATTTGTATCTGTTTTTGAAACTATAGAACTTGCATCAACTGCTTTTTTATACTCGTTTAGTAAGGCTTCATTTACTAAAACTTGATTATCTAAATCTACTACTTTTCTTAAGAACTGTACATTCTTTGTTTGAAGAGGTCTAATAAAATATCTATATAAAATCATTATAAAACCAATTATGATTAAGCTTAAAATTAAAGTAGCTGCAATAAATATCCATCTAATTTCTTTTTCTAGATTACTTAAAACTTCTTCTTCATCCATTTCAGATAATAAAACAAATTTTTTATCAAAAAGTTTAATAGGTAAATAAGCACTAAAAACTTTAACCCCTCTATAATCTTTAATTAAACCTGTACCTACATTTCCATTTAAACCTTCTCTTACAGAAAATGAATCTACTTTTGTAATTCCTACTGAGTTTGCACTTTTTCGAATATAAATATTTTTACTATCGGATGTAAATCTGCTATTACTTCTCATTAATTTATCTTCACCCACTAGATAAATTTCACCACTTTTACCTAATCCTGCTTCAAATCTTTTATTTTTGAAACTCATAATCTCATCAATTTTTGATGTTGGTACTTGAATAGCTAAAACACCAAGTAATTTATCACCTCTATAAATACCTTGGGCTAAAAATGCTGATGGACTATTATAACTTGGTTCATAAGGTGAATAATCTTCAAATGCAAAAGTTCCTTTTTTTATACTTTTTGCTTTTTTATAAATACTTGCTAATTTACTTTTTGAAAAAACTCCATTTTCTAAGTTTGTGGCAAAATCAACTTCTTTATCAACAGAATAGACTATATTTCCATTTGTATCAATTAAAAATAAATCATAAAAACTATAGTTTTTTAACTCTTTTTTTAAATAATCATGATATTTCTCATGAACTTTGTTATAAGTTAATTTTTCACTTCCTTTTACTAACTTATGTTTCTCTCTTAAGACAAAAGGATTGTTCACTAGATAATTATCTTGTCCTACTTTACTTTGAAACTGTTCGGGTATATATTCATTAATACTTCTTGTACTTTTAGCATTAGGAATATATGTATGAATATTCGGAATGTAATTCTTTTGATAATAATTATTTAATTCTTTTGATAAATATTTACCATCTTTTTGTGATTCATTTTTTATCATTTTAAAACTCTCGCTAAACTCTAAAATAGCATTTTGAATGTTACTTGAAGAAGATAGAGTATTTACTGCATTTTTAAGGTTTGTAAAATAGCTTTCAATACTAAAAGATGAAGCATAAGCTACGGAAAGAAGGTTCTCTTTTTCATGTTTTATAAAATTTTCTTTTATTTTATTACTTAAAAAATAATTACTAGTAAAGCTTAATCCCATTGCAACTACTACTAAAATAAAAATACTTTTTCGCATAAATAACCTCTTATATATTATTTTGAGAATTATTTTATCATAATTATTATTTTTATTTAGTAATTAATTTATGTCTATTTTTCCACTAAGAATATTTGGGTATTTTTCTAATAGTTTTTCTTTTACTTTATCAATATTTGGATCTTCTAAATTGTAAAATAGGTCTTTTTCAATTTTGTACTCATATATAATTTTCATAGGTTTTTTATCTAAAAAAACTATTCTACTAGATAAAGATATTGCTTCTTTTAAATTATGCGTTACAAATATTACAGTTGGTTTATATTTTTTATAAAATTTTAAAAGCTCTTCTCTTAAAGCTTGTGCCGTTGGATGATCTAAGGAAATAAAAGGTTCATCTAAAAGTAGAATCTTAGGTTTATTAATAAAAGCACGAACTAGTGCTACTTTTCTTTTCATCCCACCGGATAACTCTTTTGGATAAGATTCAATATAATCTTCTAAACCAACTTCTATTAAAGCATCAATAATCTCTTCTTCATCTTTAGATTTTGATACTAATAAAATATTTTCATAAATACTAAGCCAAGGAATTAGTCTAGAATCTTGAAACATAAAGCCTATATTTAGCTCATCTAATTCTCTTTTATTAAATAATACCTCTCCTTCAAAACTTTTATCTAAAGTAGATATTATTTGTAATAATGTAGTTTTACCACAACCAGAAGGTCCTACAATTGATAAGAAATCATTCTTTTGTATTTGCAAAGATAAATCTTGAATAATTGATATATTTTCATATTTTTTACATTTAATATTTATATCTAACATCTTATCTCCATGAGTTTACTTTTCTTTCTAAAGGTCTTAGAATATAAGTTTCTATTAGTAAAATCACTATAATAAAAGCACTAGAATAAGCCATAATACTTGTAATATCAAAGAACTGAAAGAACATTGATAACTGGAATCCCATACCATCACTTCTACCTAATAGCTCAACTACTAATACAATCTTCCAAATCAAAGATAAACCAGTTCTAGCACTTGCCATTATATAAGGATATATTTGAGGCAGATATACTTTTGTAATTGTCTCAAATTTAGATACTTTATAAACCTGTGCAATTTGCATATATTTTTGATCAACAGTTCTAGCCCCTTCTCTAACTGTAACTATTACAGTTGGTACTTTGTTTATAATTACAGCTAAAAGAGCTGCTGTATCTGTAAGTCCAAACCAAATATAGCAAATAATTATAGTAACTAAAGCTGGAATATTTAAACCTATAATAAGTAATGTATCCAATAAACTATCTAACTTTTTATAATTACCCATTAAAATACCAAAAAATACACCAATACTCATTGCAATTATAAAAGCTATTAAAACCCTTCCTAATGTAATAAAAAGATGAAATAAAAGTTCTCCTTCAAGTAGGTGAAAATAGAGACTTTTAAATACGTCAATACAAGAAGGAAAAGTATCAGAAGATATTAATACAGCTAAAATTTGCCAAAAGATAAAAATAGCAAATATTGAAGTAATTCTTGTTTGACTAATCATTTTTTTTACCAAGAAATATTTGGTTTAAAATCCCAAAAAGTTTTCATATCTAAACTAGTACTTTTTCCAACAAGTTTTTTACCACCTTGTTTATACAAAATATCAAATACTTTTGATGAAGCTTCTTTTTGTTTTAAAGTAAATTCTTTTACTACACCTTCTTTATATCCATTTTTTAATGACTCAAAATCTTTTTGAGATTTCACTTTCATTAAAGGCTTGATTCTATTCCATTCCTTATCTGAGCTAAAAAGTATTTTTTTACTTTCATATGAAGCTTGTAAGAAGCCGTCAATTAATGTTCCATTTTCTAAAGCAAACTTATTGCTAAAAGTCCAACCAACTAAAGGAATATCTTCTTTTATATCAAACTCTGCTAATATCTCTTCAATTCCTATTAGTCTTGTTAAACCTTTTGCTTTTAGTTTGGCATTATAATGCCAAAAATTTATAGAGGCTTCTAGAGTTTTATCCAGCATTTTTTTATATAAAATTGGAGGTGCTGCAAATACAGGAGTAATTAACTCTTTTAATTCTTTCTCATATTTATATTTCATATAAGCTTGAAATAAAAGCCAAGTTTTGTCTACACTTCCACCTGAAATACCAACTCTTTTACCTTCTAAATCCATAACATCTTTTATAGCAGGATTATTAATATATAATGCCCCTATTGCTTTAGAATATGGAAAGAAAGTAAAGTCTTTACCTTCTGCTCTTTGTCTGTTTACCCAAATCCAATCTGTAACTATTAAATCAACTGTATTTGATTGTAAAGCAATTGCAACTGCATTTTTTGAAGCTAATTTTACAACTTCTAGATTAAAGCCATTTTTTTTGTCAAGATTATTATTTTTCAAAACATCTAATTCCCAATTAACTGTTCCATAGGCTAAAACTCCAACTTTTAAAGTTTTATTTCCATAAAGATTAATAACACATATAAGAATAAGAATTATTGCTTTAATTTTCAATTTATATCTCCTGATATTTTTTTTAATTGTATTAGAAAAATGTAGCTTGATTATAGCAATATAAAATATCTTCAACGTGCTATAATCAGGCTATAAAAGAACTATATACTTCCTTATTGAAAACGAAAAAGGATAGGTATGAAAAGAATAAATAAATTAGCTTTATCACTATTTGCAGTGAGTACATTAGCTTTTGGTCATGGAGATGTTAATCCACAACCAGTTGAAACTAAAGGTTTAGAAAAAATTTCTGCTGATGTTATTGTTAACCCATTTAGAGGAAACAAAGACGCAATTGAAATTGGTAAAAGTGCATATAATACAAACTGTGCAAGATGTCATGGTTTAGGTGCTGTTTCTGGTGGAGTTGCTCCAGATTTAAGAGCATTAGATGCACTTGATGATGATTCTGATGAGTATTTCATTAGTAAAGTTCAAGGTGGGGTTGTTAGAAATGGGAATGTTTATATGCCACCATTTAAAGATGTTTTATCACCAGAAGCTATGTGGACAATTAGAGCTTGGTTAGAAACATTACCAACGGATGATTTATAAGACATGATTTCTAAAATTACATTTTTAATCATCTTACTATTGTCAACACTTAGTGCAAGATCTCTTGAAGAAATTAAAGAATCTGGAAAGTTAATCATAGCAATATATAAAGATTTTCCTCCCTACTCATATATGGATGAAGGAAAAGAAAAAGGGATTGATATTGATTTGGGAAAACTTTTAGCAAAAAAATTAGGTGTAGAACCAGTTTGGTATTGGACTGGATCTGATGAGAATTTAGAAGATGATTTAAGAAATGTAATTTGGAAAGGTCATATAATTTATAAAACAAGAGCAGATGTGATGCTTAGAGTTCCATTTGATTATAAATTTATCAGACAAAGAGATAAATCTACTGGGCAGTTATCAAATGAACTTGTTGTAATGAAAGCACCATATCATGCAGAGAGTTGGGTTATTGCAACAGATAAGGAAAAATTACCAGAACTTAATAGTTTGGCACAATTTCAGTTTAATACTGTAGGAGTTGAACTGGATACCTTACCTGATGCACATTTCACTTCATCTTTCCAAGGGAAGTTAAGAGGAAATGTAAGACATTTTCCTTCTATAATTGAAGCAACAGATGCTTTAAAAGATAAAAAAATCAATGCAGTTGCTGGTTTAAAATCACAGCTTGAATATGCACTTGATTATAAAAATAATAAAGACAAATTTTTTATGACAAAAAAGATTGATTATGTAAAATCAAAATGGGATATAGGTATTGCAGTAAGACATGACTACAGAGCATTGGGATACGAAATCGAAGGAATTATTGAAGATTCTTATAAAAAAGGTTTAATAAAAAATATATTTGATAAATACAATGTTACATATGAGCGTCCTACTGTTTTAAACGAATAATAAAACAAGAAAGGTAAGTTATGAAGAAAAGCTTTAGTGCTTTTGTAAAATTGTTATTTACAAGTTTACTTCTAAGCCAATTTGCACTTGCAAAAGACCCTCTGAATTCTCCTGTTTGGAGTGATACTATAAAAGAAATGATTGGAAATGATAAGTTCATTTTTGATGATAAAAATATAAAAATAAATGTTCCAGCCTTCGCTGATAATCCACTTCAAGTTCCAATATATATTGATGCATCAAAAATAAAAGATGCTAAAAAGCTATTAGTATTTGCAGATTTAAATGCAATTGTAAAAGTAGCAGATTTTGATTTACAAAATATGAAACCTGTACTTTCACTAAATATTAAAGTAGCACAAGGTACTCCATTAAGAGCAGTAGTTCAAGATTCTTCTGGATTATGGCATGTGGGAAGTGCAAATATTAATAGTTTTGGAGGAGGATGTTCTGTTCCCTCAGGTGCTAGTAATATGGAAAACTATGAAGATTTATTAGGAAAAACAAAAAGTAAAGTTTGGAAGAAAAAAGATTTTTATAGAATTAAATGGTCAATATTTCATCCAATGGAAACAGGTTTATTTGTAGGAAATCCTTCATTTTATATTTCAGATATAAATATCACATCTAATAAGAAAAATATAGGGAAAATAAATCTTTATGGTTCAGTTAGTGAAAACCCAAGAATTATTTTTGAAACAAAATCTGGTAATGGTTCATATGATTTATCAATCAAAGATACTGATGGTAATGAATTTGAATTAAGTACTAAAATATAGGAGAACTTATGAAATTTATAAATAAACTATTTTTATTTTTACTTGTAAATACAATTGTATTTGCAAATGACTATGATTATAAATTAACTCCTACAAAAGTAGCAGAAGATACATATGTATTTATTGGAAAAAAAGAATTTTTCAACGTTAAAAATGGTGGTGACATTTCTAATACTGCTTTTATAGTTACTAAAGATGGTGTTATTGTTATCGATACTGGTTCTTCATTTAAATATGGGGAACAAATGATTAGTGAGATAAAAAAGATTACGGATAAACCTATTGTAAAGGTTATAAATACTCACCATCACCCAGATCACTTCTTAGGAAATAATGCTTTTAAAGATGCTGATATTTTAGCAACAGAGTATACTAGAAATGATATTAGTACAAATGGAGATATGTATATTGAAAATCTTTTAAATCTTACATTTAAATGGATGAAACACACAGAAGTAAAAGCTCCAAATAAAACCCTAGAACCTTTAAAAAACAAATATATAAAGCTAGGTAAGCACAAATTAAAGATTATATATTTAAAAGGGCATACAAGCTCTGATATAGCTTTATATGATGAATATACTAAGACTTTATTTGCATCTGATTTAATCTTCTATAATAGAGTTGCCGCAACACCACATGCAAATATTAAACAGTGGATAAAAGCATTAGAAGAATTAAGAGCAGTTGATTATAAAGTATTAGTTCCTGGACATGGACCTATTTCAAAAGAAAAAGAACCTTTTGATCAAATGAAAAGATATTTAGTTTATTTAGATAAAACATTAGAAGATTCAGCAAATGAGGGATTAACTGTATTTGAGATTTTACAACTTGAGAAACCTGAAGAGTTTAAAAACTTATCTATGATTACAGATGAATTTGAAAGATCAGTTATAAATCTTTTTCCAAAATATGAAAATAATCTTATGAAATAAATAGTAGTTAAAACTACTATTTATTTAAATTCTTTATAAAATCAAGAGTTAATCTAACTCCAGAACCAGTTCCTCCAAAAGAATTATATCCCCATGGACTTTCAGCATAAGCAGCACCTGCAATATCCAAGTGAAGCCATTTTTTCTTATTCTCTTTTTTGATAAAGTTATCTAAGAATAATCCAGCAGTAATTGAACCTGCTGCTCTTGAAGATGTAGAGTTTACAATATCAGCAATTCCACTTTTAAGCATTGGTGGTAAATATCTATTAAATGGAAGTAATCCAATTAATTCACCAGAAGTATTTGCAGCTTTTTGCATTTTAGCTTTTAGTTTATCACTATGTCCCATAGTTCCAATTGTCTGATTTCCAAGGGCAACAATACAAGCACCAGTTAGTGTTGCATAATCAAAGATATAGTCAATATCTTCTATTTCATCTTGTGCATAACATAAACAATCAGCAAGTACTAATCTTCCCTCAGCATCTGTATTTCGAACTTCAATAGTTTTACCATTTTTAGCTTTTAATACATCATCAGGTTTATAAGCATCTCCACCAATCATGTTTTCAACAGCACCTACAATTCCATGAACTTCATATTGGCATCCTAAATCTTTTAGTGTATTCATTACACCTAAAACAGCGGTTCCTCCACTTTTATCACATTTCATTGATACCATTTCAGCACCAGATTTTAAACTAAGTCCACCTGAATCATAAGTAAGACCTTTTCCAACTAATACAATCTTACCTTTTGGCTCTTTTGGTTTATATGTTAAGTGAATAAGCTTTGACTCATGTCTTGAAGCACGTCCAACATTAAACATTGCATTCATTCCATTCTCTAATAAATATTTCTCATCATGAACTATAAACTCTAAGTCATTATCTTTTGCAATTTGTTTAGCAGAGTTTGCCATTGTTTGAGGGAAGTAATCCTCAGGCGGAGTATTAACAATATCTCTTACCATATTTACACTAGAAGTTATACTAAGAGCATTTTGTAATTGTTTAGTTAAGTCTTTTTCACTCTCTTTAGAAGCAATTGTACTAAATGTAATAGTGATATTTTTTTGTTTTTTTGCTTTTGATTTATATTTTGTAAAAGAATAGTTTCCTAAAACTAAACCTTCTACTAAATCTTGAATATTAAGTTCTTTACTTCCTTGAACTATATCTAGCTTTACACTTTTAATATTTAGTTTACTTATTGCTCTAATAGCACTTGATGCTGCTAATTTTAAATCTTCTTTTTTTAATTTTTGGCAAGCTTGGTAAAATTTATTTGTTGAAACATTGAAGTATGAATCAAATCCAGTACTTGAAAATGATACTTTTTTTAATATTTTTTGTTCATCTTTAGATAGTTTTTTAAGATCTTTTACAAATATAAGTTCAATATCTGATTTAATTTCTTTTAAACTTTTTTGGTTTAATTTTATGTTCATTTATATTCCTTTTTATAAGAAATATTATAGAGTTTTTTAGGATAAAAAGATAGGAAAAACCCATATTTTTGAAAGAAAGTAAATAATTTATTACTAAAAATTAAAAGGTGATTTTTCTACTTCCTTTTTTTATATTCAAAATGTTGATAATCTTTTATAGTAATCCAATCCCCACCCCATTTCCAGCCATATTTTTCAAATATTTTTACTGCTTTATCTTTTTTTAACAGTAAAGCTTTATCTTTTAAACTTGTATTTAAATGTGCTCTTTTTCTATATTTTAAAGATTCTTTATGGGATATTTTACCTTTTTTTGAAATGTAAGGATTTTCAATAGGATTAATATCAATTGCTCTTCCATATGCATGTTTTGACCATTTATTTTTTTTACCAGTAATTGGTCTACAATTAAAAGCAGAAGTATTATTATCTTCAATTGATTGCCAATCATTTGCTTTATAATTACTTACTAATTTCATTTTATAAATTGGATAAGAGATATCATAAAGTTCATCAAATATTTTTACTACATTTGAAGCAACATCTTTATGAACAATTAATTCACCAATTTTATCTTCCCCATCAAAACCTAAGTGTTTGATACTTAAATATCTTAAATCACTTAAGGGAACAGGACAGCCTTTTTTAAAAGAATTACCATCAATCATACGTTTTTTTATTTCTTCTGTAATAGGTATGTTTTTAAAAGGGTTTTCAATTGCCATTAAAGAACTTATGTATATACTTGTAATAAGAAAAATATGTTTTATCATAGATAATAACCTTTATAATTTGTAAGGTTATTATAGCTATTTATATTAAAAGGATAATTATGAAGGTTTTACTATTAATATTAATAATGTTTACATCAAGTATTTTTGCCCAAAGTTACAAAGTTATTAAACATAAAATTGGAGATAGTTTAAATGTACGAACAGGTCCAGGAACTAAATTTGAAAAAATAGGTAAACTAAAATATAATGCAAAAGGTATTAAGGTTTTAGAGTGTACTAAAATAGGTTCAATATGGTGTAGAGTTAATCATTATTCAACAAAAACTGGCTGGGTGAGTGCTAAGTATATTCAAAAAGAAAATGTTTATACAACAACAGCTACTAATAAGTTTTCAAAATATTCAAAATATAAAGTTATTAGACATAATCAAGGTGACTATTTAAATGTAAGATCAGGCCCAGGAACTAGTTTCAAAAAAATATCTGCTTTAGCTTATAATGCAAAGGGTATTAAACTTAAAGAATGTAAAGAAATGTATAAGACTGGAAAAAATAAAATTTGGTGTAGAGTTTCTCATAGCTCAATTAATACAGGATGGGTTAGTAAAAGATATATTCAAAAAGAGAGTTTAAGCTCAAATAATAAAAAAATTTATAGGGCAAAAGATGTAATTGTTGACAAAATATCAAGAAAATATATTGATAAAAACTACAAACCAATAAGTGGTATTCTAGAAGATTATTATTCAAATGGAAATATAAAAACACGTTTTGAAACATATAAAGGGAAAATAATTGGTAATTTAAAACTTTATCATTCCAATGGGGCACTTAAATTTATAGCTCCTCACTATAAAAATAACACAGATGGCCTTGTAAAATCATATCGCGATGATGGCACTATTTATTCAAAATGTTATTATAAAGAAAACTTAATTAACGGCTCTTGTAGTTATTACTATAAAAATGGTAAGTTAAAAGAATATATATTTTATGTAAAAGGTAAAAAAAATGGAATTTCTAAATATTATTCAAAGGATGGAAAACTAATAAAAGAAAAAATTTATAGTGAAGATAAATTAGTAAATACCTATTATAAATAAACTAAGAAGAAAATCTTCTTAGTTTTTGTTAATAGCACATAAATCAGAGAATGCAACTTCTAATCTTGCAATTACTGATTCTTGTCCAGCTCTTAACCATTTTCTTGGATCATAGTAAGATTTATTCGGTTTATCGTCACCATCTGGGTTTCCAATTTGACCTTGTAAATAACCATGGTTTTTAGCTTCATAAGCTCTTACACCGTCCCAAGCTGCCCATTGAGTATCTGTATCAATATTCATTTTGATAACACCATAATCAATAGCTTCTCTAATTTCTGATAACTCAGAACCAGAACCACCGTGGAATACAAAATCAACTGGTTCAATTTCAGTGTTATGTTTTTCTTGGATAAATTTTTGAGAATTATCAAGAATTTTTGGAGATAATTGTACATTTCCTGGTTTATAAACACCATGAACATTTCCAAAAGATGCTGCAATTGTAAAGTTAGGACTAACTTTTTTTAACTCTTCATAAGCATAAGATACTTCTTCTGGTTGTGTGTATAATAAAGAGTTATCAATATCAGAATTGTCAACACCATCTTCTTCACCACCAGTAATACCAAGTTCAATTTCAATCATCATATCAAGGTCATTCATAACCTTGAAATACTCAACACATGTCCCGATATTTTCCTCTAAAGATTCTTCAGATAAATCTAACATATGAGAAGTATATAAAGGTCTTCCAGTTTTTTCAAAGTGCTTTTTCCCAGCATCTAATAAACCGTCAATCCATGGTAATAGTTTTCTTGCTGCATGGTCTGTATGTAAAATTACAGGAATTCCATATGCTTCTGCCATTGTATGAACATGATTTGCTCCACTTACAGCTCCAAGTACGGCTGCATCTGAAGTTTTTAAACCTTTACCTGCGTAATATCCTGCTCCACCATTTGAAAATTGAACAATAATAGGAGAATTAACTTTTGCTGCTGCCTCTAATACAGCATTTACAGAATCCGTTCCTACAACATTTACTGCTGGAATTGCAAACTTATTCTCTTTCGCGTAAGCAAATAATTTCTTTGCCTCACTACCTGTTAATACTCCTGGTTTAACTACATCTAATACACCCAAACTTATCTCCTTGTTTTTAATAATTTATTTAATTACGATTTTTGCTTTTGATCTTAAACTATCAGCCAGTTTTTTTACTTTTTTATTATATTCGTTACCTAGTAACATTTGCGTAATATTACCCTTTACTTCTTTAAAAGATAATGATTTACCAGACTTTTTATCTTCTAAGTAGATAACATGGTAACCAAACTGTGTCTTAACAGGAGATTTTGTATAAGAGTTTTTGTTTAGTTTTTTAGCTGCACTTGAGAATTCAGGAACCATTTGTGTTTCTGGGAATTCACCTAAGAATCCACCTTTTTTACCTGTAGGTCCAATAGATTTTGTTTTTGCTAAATCAATAAATTTAGATTTTTTATTTGAAGCACCATTAAGTTGAGAGATAATATTTTTAGCTTCACCTTCAGTTTTAACTAAAATATGTCTAGCTTTTAAAGTTGTAGGAATTTTAAATCTTTCTTTATTTTTGTTATAGAAATCTTGTTTTTTACTATCTGAAATCTTAATTTTTTTAACTTCATTTCTTTGCCATACTTCAAAAGCTAAATCAAGTTTCATTTTATTTAATGCTTCTTTGTATGATTTATCATTTTGAATTCCATTTGCCATTGCATTTTGTGCTAAAAGTTTTTTATTTATAATTTGATCTAAAACTTGTTTTTGAGCATTTTTTGGTAATTTACTAAAATCAATTCTTGGGTCTTGTAAAACTAAAGCAACATCAGCTTTATTAATTTTTTCACCATTTACACTTGCATAATAATCTGCCGCATTTAGAGAAGCTGCTGCTAATGCAAACGTTGCTACTGCGCTTAAAACTAGTTTTTTCATAATATTCCTTAGAAATTTTTATTTGTGTTATTTTAACTATTCTTAGTTAATAGAAAGTTAATCTATACTTATATATAGAGTGTAGAAAGATAAGTAAAAAAGAAATTTCAACATTTTCCTTAAAAAGCCTTTAAATTTTGTTTTTTTTATGGTACAATTCCGACAAAATTTAAATTTAACTTAAATTTAAGGATCGAAAATATATGAGAATTTTAATTATTGAAGATGAAATAACATTAAATAGAACACTACAAGAAGGCCTTACTGATTTTGGTTATCAAGTAGATGCAGCGGAAAACTATAAAGATGCTGAATACTTTATAGATATTAGAAACTATGACTTAGTTTTAACTGACTGGATGTTACCAGATGGTGATGGAATTGAACTATGTAAAATAGTTAAAAACAGAAGTTCAAGAACTGCTGTTGTTATTATCTCTGCAAGAGATGATAAAGAATCAGAAATAGAAGCTTTAAAATCAGGTGCAGATGACTTTATTAAAAAGCCATTTGACTTTGATATTCTATTAGCTAGAATTGAAGCTAGATTAAGATTTGGTGGAACAAACGTAATTGAGATTGATGAATTAACAATTAATCCTGATGAAGAAAAGATCGAATATGCTGGTGAAGAGATTGAATTAAAAGGTAAACCTTTTGAAGTATTAACTCACTTAGCTAGACATAGAGATCAAATTGTATCTAAAGAGCAATTATTAGACGCAATCTGGGAAGAACCAGAATTAGTTACTCCAAACGTTATTGAAGTTGCAATTAACCAAATTAGACAAAAAATGGATAAACCATTACAAATCTCTACTATTGAAACAATCAGAAGAAGAGGTTACAGATTCTGTTATCCAAACACTAACGACGACGAAAAGTAATAAATTAAAAAATTCCTTTACAGGGGTCTAAGAATAAATGGAAAGCAAGAGCATATATAAACAGTTTTATACTAAGTTAATTATTGCTACCTCGCTTTTCATTATTACTCTTTCTTTTATCTTTTATGAATATACTAGAAGTACTGTTTATGAAAATATTCAAAAAAATATGCTTCAAGACGCAAAAGAACTTTATAAAACATACAACAATGGAAGAACAACTAGTTCAAGCTTTAAAATCATTCAGAATGACGATATTTCAATAGATTTAATCACAAATAAAAGATTAAAAACACATAAGTTTTTCACATATAAAATTGCTGAAGACTATTTCATAAAACTACTATATCCTATTGATTTAAAAGAAAAACAATTCCTTCAAATAAAAAGAAATATAAATTTTGAGAGAGAATTAATTTATTCACTTATTTTTAAAAATTTATTTATTTTAGCAATTCCTGGTTTTTTACTTATGCTTTTATATTCACTAGCAGTATCCAAGTCACTACTTAAACCTATTATTCAAATAAATAATAAACTATCAAATATGGATGAAAACTCTTTAACTCAAATAGATAATAATGATTTACCAATTGAATTTCATTCCTTATCAGATTCTATAAACTCACTTACAAATAGAATTGAAACATATGTAAAGTTTAAAAAAGAATTGTTTATTGGTGCTGCCCACGAATTAAAAACACCACTAGCTGTAATGAAACTAAAAAATGAAGTAACTCTTCGAAAAAAACGAGAAATAGAAGTTTATGAAGAGACACTAGAACTTACTGTAAAACAAATTGATGATATGAATAAGATGATATCTTCTATTTTAGATATTGGTCGTGCTGAGGGTGCTCAATTTGAACAAACTACAGATTTAGACTTAGTTGAATATATGAAGAAAAAATCAAATGATTATAGAATGTTAAGTGCTCAAAAGAATATTATTATTACATTCTTTTCAAATGTAAATTATTTATATGCCTCAATGCAAGTTACACTATTTAATCAAATACTTCAAAATTTTGTTCAAAATGCAATTAAGTTTACACCAGAAAATCAATCAATTGCAATTAGACTTAAAAAAAGTAAAGGTAAAATTGTAATTACCGTAACAGATGAAGGTGTAGGAATAGACGAAAAAGTTGATGTATTTGCGCCATTTAAAAGATATGGAAATCAAAGTGGAGTGGGACTTGGTTTATTCTTAGCAAAAAATGCTTCAGATGCTTTAAGAGCTAAAATATCTTTAAAGAATAGAAAAGATGGAAAGTCAGGATGTGTTGCTAAACTTGTACTTAACAACCCATCAAAACTAAAAAACTTATAATTTAAAAAAAGTTTGCATGCTCGATTTTAGTACACTTATTTTGTACTACTTTCATTCCAGCTTCTTCAGCTTTTCGTGCTGCTTCATTATTAACTAATCCTAATTGAGTCCATACTGTATCAATATCACCTCTAGCAATACAAGCATCAACAACAGCAGCAATAGCATTTGGTTTTCTAAAGATATCTACCATATCAATTTTGAAAGGTATTTCATCTAGGCTTCTATATACTTTTTCACCTAAAATAGTCTCTTCTTTTGGATAAATAGGAACAATTTTAAATCCAGCATTTTGTAAATATTTAGCAACTCTATTCGAAGCTTTTTCTTCGTTGGGTGAGAGTCCAGCAATTGCAATTGTTTTTGTATTTTTAAAAATTTCTATAATCTCTTCATTATTTGAATTAACACTTGGAAATTCACATTCCATTTTATATCCTTTCTTATTTTATCATTTGATTTATTTAGTATTAAAATATACTTGCAAAGATTATATCAAAAAATAATAAGTAGTGAATAAAGTGAAAAAGTATTTATATTGTAATAAGAAAGTTTTTAAAAGAGTAGAAAACTAGATTTTGTCTAGTTTTCTTTGTACATAAGCTTTTACTTCACTATAGTGAATAGTTTCTTTAAAGTCATCAAACTTTGCACCAGAGGCATTAACATGTCCTCCACCTTTAGCAAGCTTAGCTGCCATTTGTGCAACATCAACTTTACCATCTGCTCTAAAAGAAGAGTTACCTTTTCTTCCAACATCAATAAAGAAGTCATAGTCTGTATTTGCTTTTAAGAAAGCATTTGCAGGAATTGATATAGAACCTAGAGTATATGTTAATAAGCCTTTGTGGCCTTTGTATGTAACTGTTAAATCATCTCTAACATCAGCTAAACTTTTTACTAAGTATTTTGCACTTAGATTATCTAAAGTATCATCTTTTTCATCAAGTTTTAAAAACTCTTTTTTCAAGAAATGTACTTGATTATCAAGTTTAATATTTCCATCTTCTTCATTTAAAAAGTCAACAGATTTTTTTAATAAATGAATTCTATACTCTCTATTTAAATCTGCAAATAAAGTATTATTAATCTCTCTAGCTTTTGAAACCATCATTAATAAAACTTTTCCAAATTCAAAGTTCTTTGTTTGATCATCTAGCCAAATATCAATTGCATTAATTGCATCTACTAAAGGAGACATCCATGAACTTATATTTTCATTAAAGCCACCATGTTCTTCACATATGTAATCATAAACTATTTTAGTAGCACATCTATTTATATCTAAGAAATACCAATCATATGCATCTGCACTTTTTTGTCCACTTGCATGATGATCTAATAATTGAAGTTTAATATTAAAACCATTTTCATTTAGCTTTATTATCTCTTTATCTAAATCTTTTGATTCATTAAAAGTTAGATTTAAATCTGAAATTAAAAAAAGAATCTCTTCTTCTTTATGCTCAGCAATTTGCTCTAAAACTTTTTTGATACTTAGTTTTACTTCTAAACCATAATTAGCATTGTAAAAAAAACCTTCTTTAAAAAACTCTTTTGTAATTAAATGACATCCATATCCGTCTAAATCTGTATGAGAAATATGAAATAGCGTCATGAAGCAATATCTTTAAGTGTAAGTTCTTTTAAAAAATCATTGATTTTTGATTGTAAGTTGTTTAATAATGGCCAAATTGTACATAACATACCAACTTGACTTGGACAATCGTTAACTGAAGGTGAACATTCAAATACTGATGGTAATTTTTCTTCAGCTGCAGTTGTAATTTCTAAAATAGTAATTTCATCCCACGTTTTCTTAAGGGCAAACCCACCATTTACACCCCTATGAGATACTACTAAATCATGTTTTGCAAGATTTTGCATAATTTTAGCTAAAAATGATTTTGATATATTCAATTCTTTTGATAATACATCTACGTTCTTTGGATCTTCGCTTTTTGCAATAGATATTAAAGAAAGAAGTGCATATTCACTCTTTTTTGTTAATAACATTTATATTCCGATTATATTTAATTGCTTTATTTTACAAGAAGTATTATTAATATTGCTTATTAAAAGAGAATCTTTTTTAATATTTGCAATTTATTGATTTATTTTTGGCAAAAAAAAAGGGACATAGATAAAATCTACGTCCCTTTTTTAATATTCTAATTTAAAAAATTATTTAGCTCTAATTCCTAAAGAAGCAACTACTTCTACGAATCTTGCATAATTTGTTTTTCTTAAGTATGCTAAAAGTCTTTTTCTTTTACCAACCATTTTTAAAAGACCTAATCTTGAAGAGTGATCTTTTTTATTAGTTTTTAAGTGCTCTGTTAAAACTTTAATTTGTTCTGATAAAATTGCAATTTGAACTTCTGATGAACCAGTGTCACCTTCTTTCTTTGCATATTTTGCTATAATTTCTGCTTTTACGTCCTGATCTAAAGCCATGTTGACCTCCTAATAGGTATATTTAATTTAACACTTCCAATTAAAGTGAACGCGAATTATATTTAAATTTATATTAAAAATTGCTTTAGCTACTCTTCAATAAAGTAACTCTCAAGTTTTTGAACAAATTCTTTTGTGTCTAAATTCGATGCCTCAAAAGTTATAGCTTCTTTAATATTCATTTTTATAATAAAAGGAACAAATAAAGCTTCATTTTTAGGAAGTGATTTTCCTGCATTTTCTAAGACAACAGGTAATATTTTTAAATTTGGAAACTTTTTAGCAATATGCCCTATTCCATTTTTAAATTTTTGTAATTGTTCAGCCTCTCCCCTACTTCCTTCTGGGAAAATTATCAAAGTTTTTTTATTTTCAATCTCTTTGAATACCTCATCTAAAGGGTGAGAACCTTCTTTTCTACTTACTTTTCTATTAATAGGAATTATTCCTATTAGATTTAATGAAATCCATTTTAAATATTTATTAGAAAAGAAATAATCACTTGCTGCAACAGGAGATACATTTATCACATCTTCACTTTTATACATACTCATAATGGCCAAAATATCCAAATGACTATTATGATTTGCAATAATTATATATGGCTCATCTTTTGGCAAGTTTTCACTTCCTTTAAGACTTACTCCACTAACTAAAGTTATAAAAGGTTTCACAAAAAAAGTAAAAAATAGTTTTTTATACATCATAATTTCCTAATAATATAAGTAATAAACATAATGAAAAAATAAAGGTGCCGTATAAGTTAAACTATCAATTCTATCAATAATTCCACCATGTCCAGCAATCATATTACTAGCATCTTTAACTCCAACGTCTCTTTTTACCATTGAAACAACAACATCTCCAATAAAACCACCTATATTTATAATAAGTCCCGCACCTATTGCTTCAAGAACAGTAAAAGGTGTTAAGTAAGAAAATAAAACAGCAAAAGTAGTTGTAAGAATCATAGCTCCTAAAAATCCTTCTATTGTTTTATTAGGGCTTACTTTTGGAATAATTTTTCTTTTTCCAAAGCTCTTGCCACACACATATTGCAAGATATCATTTAATTCTGTTAAGAAAATCAAAAACAGAACCATCATAGCTCCACTTACTAAATCAATAGATGGAAGCATTAATAAATACGCAACATGACTAATAGAGAAAACAAAAAGCATTACACCCCATTGAACCTTACTAGTATTATTTATAAAACCATCAGTATCACCTATTAACATTTGTCTAAATGGCAAAAATAAAAATAGATATACAGGAATACAAATTATAAACATTTCATACCATTGTATATATGCAAAATAGTATTGAAAAGCTATTACTACATATCCATAAAAGATAATTCTTCTATCCGTTAGTCTTGTGGGAATTAAAGTAAAATATTCTTTTAAAGCTAAATAACTAAGTAAGGCAAAAAATACCATTGCCATTATATTATTTAAAAAAACTCCACAAGCAAAAATAAGAATCATATAAAGCCATGATTTTGTTCTATCATATAATTCAGTATAAGGCTTATTATTCTTTTTTTGTAAATACTTAACTATTACAAATGCAAAAATCAATATTGCAAAGATTATTCCAAAAGTTGTAAAAATACTTCCATTTAAGATATTCATTTATTTGCTCTCTTCCATCTATTAATCATAGTTAAAATTGCTAAAACTGTAGCTATAGCTAAAATAATTGTTAAAATATTTGAACTTAAGCCAAATGCAAATAATAGTGAAATTAAACCTATTACAAAAGCTCTATCACTTTTCCCCATTGGGCCATCATATCTTCTATCATCGTAAACTGCTTGTGAAGTAACTCCAATAAACTCTGTGAATATTGAAATCACTACAAAAAGTACTACCACAATTGGATTTATTAAAAATGCAAAAGGAAGATATAGCATTGCATCTGAAACAACATCTGCTAATTCATTTAACATTGCACCTTTTTTTGTTTTCATATTATGCTCTTTAGCTAGCATTCCATCTATTGCATTTAATGCCATTCGAATAAACATTACAAAAGGAATTAGTAATAAAAAAAACTTACTTTGCAAGCCTAGTAAAACAAATATTCCTCCTAAAAAAGACAGTATCCAAGCCCATACAGTAACTTGATTTGCTGTATAAGATTTTGAAGCTAGATTTTGAACAATTGGTCGTAACAAATTCTGAAACTTTGGTTTTAAATCATAAATAGTGATATTTAATCCTTTAAAAATAATTTTTATTTTGATTGCATATATTATCACTGGATAAATAAATAACTTGTTAAGTATTATTTAATTTATATTACCTAATAAAAAACTTGCATTTTTATGGTATAATTAAACTAAAATAAAGAAAAGGAAAGGTTAGATGAATGAATATCCAGAAATTCTTAATAATCCTTCTAATCCACTTTTTCAATTAAATGAAAGTGAGATTTACCTTTTAAAAGAAGCCAAAGAGTTATTAGAAAAAGAACAATACTTATACTCTATTTATGCTATCTATAACTGTGTTATAGTAAACCTACAAAGAAGACTTGAACACTTTGGAATTGAAAACTTACTAAAAGTTATGGATGAAAAAGAAAACTATAACAAAACAGGCAATAACAGAAAAGATAGATGGTTAAATGTTAATGAATATAAAACAATAGGTTATGGTAGAAAACTAAATATAATTAATCATTTTACAAAGGATATCATTTCCGCTCTATATTGGATGAAATCCAATACAAAAGAAGAAGAAAACAAAAGTATTACAATAGAAGAAGTTTTTGCATTATCATATTTATTAGAAAAAAACCTTTTTTCAAAAGAGTTTAAAATTGATATGAGAAATAAAGATATAAACACTTCTATAAATAACAAAAGAAGAAAAGATGATATGCAAAATGAAATGGAATTGTTAAATCAAACTCATCAAGAATTACTTTTTAAAAAAGGCCTTAAAACCTTTGAAAAAGAACAAAAAAAAGAAGAAAATAAAAATCCATACTTGATAGATAAATATATATAAAATGCATTTGATAAACATTATATTTCATTATCTTAGATAAAATACATATCTATTAGAAATAATTTTCTTACATTTGTGATATAATATAAATAATAATTAAATGATAGAGGGAAAATAGTGACAAAAATACTTATAGTTGAAGACTCAAAAACCTATAATACAACACTAATGTCATTACTTAGGAGTCCAAATTATGAAATACACCAAGCCTATTCATTAAAAGAAGCAAAAGAGTTTTTAAGAACTACTAAAATTGATTATATAATTTTGGATTTAAATCTACCAGATGGAACTGGAGATGATTTAATATTATACTTAAATAAGAAAACCCTCGAATCAAAAATCATAGTACTAACTGCAAATCAAGATATTCAAAGAAGAAACTTCTTATTTGAACATGGAGTAATTGATTATTACTCAAAAGATATTCCAATTAAAATGATTGCTAAAGATTTAAAAAAATTAGTTAATGATTTAGAAAAAAACCTAGAAAGAAATATTTTAGTAGTTGATGATTCAAAATTTGTATTAGATACAGTATCAAATATTTTACAAGTAAAAAATTATAATATAAAAACAGCAATAAATCCTATAGAAGCACTAGAACTTCTAAAAAATGGACTTAAATGCAATTTAATATTCTTAGATTTAGAAATGCCCAAGATGTCAGGTATTGAATTTTTAGAAAGAATCAAAAAAGTAGACTATTATAAAAACATCCCTGTAATTATTCTTTCAAGTAGTGAAGATAGACAAAAATATACTAGAGTTTTAAAACATGGAGCAATAGATTTTATTAGAAAACCTTTTTTAACAGAAGAGATTTTATTAAAAGCAGATCTACATATTTCACAAGCAGATTACTTAAAACAAATAGCAACTCAAGCTAAGGAATTAGAAGAGTATAAAAGAGTTTTAAATGAAAGTGATATGGTTAGTAAAACTACTGCTCACGGTATTATAAAAGAAGCAAATGACAAGTTCTGTGAGATTAGTGGTTATTCACAAGAGTTCTTAATTGGAAAATCACATAAAGTAATTCGTCACCCTGATATGCCTAAAAAAGTATTCAAAGAATTATGAACTAAAATAAAAGAACATAAAACATTTAAAGGTATTATCAAAAATAAAAGAAGAGATGGTAGTTCATATTATGTAGATGCAACAATATCTCCTATTATTGATTTAGATGGTAATATCCAAGAAGTTATTGGTATTAGACATGATATTACAGATGTTATGAATCCAAAAAAACAGTTAATTGCAGATTTATCATATATTGATAATCCTATTTTAATATTTTTACAAATAGCTAACTATGATTTATTTAAAGAGTTTTATTCAGAAACACTAATGCATACTTTCGAATTTGAATTAGAGCAAGTTATACTAAACTATTTTCCTCAAAACTCAAATCTAAAAAAAGTTTATAATCTAAGTAATGGTTTATTTGGATTTTTAAAAAATGAAGATTTCATTGAAAAAGAATTAATGGATTCTTTAAAAGAAGTAATAGAAAAATTTAAAGAAATAGGTATTTCATTTAAAGAAACAAACTATGATATTGATATCTGTATTAGTTTTGCTACAGAAGGAAATCATATTTTAGATGATGTTTATATTGGTATTCAACATGGATTAAAATATAAAATTCCAATTGTTTATGCAAAGAACTTCCATAGACGTGCTCAAATTGAAGCAAGAAATAAACTAAAAAGCATTGGTATGATTAAAGATGCTTTATCAAATAATGGAAGTTTTACATCATTTTTTCAACCTATTATAAATAATGAAACAAATGAAATTGAAAAATATGAATCTTTAATTAGATTAATTGATGAAGAAGGAAATACAATATCTCCTTTCCAATTTTTGGATGTAGCAAAGAAAACAGGATACTATTCTGATATTACTGAGCTTGTAATTAATAATTCATTTAAGGCCTTAGAATATACAAATAAAGATATATCTATTAACCTTTCATCATCAGATATAGAAAATAAATATATAAGAAAACTACTTTGGAAACTAATACGAAAAAAAGAGCATAAGGGAAGAATTATCTTTGAACTTTTAGAAGATGAAGAAGTAAATGATTTTGAACTAGTTAAAAACTTCATTTTGCAAAGTAAACTAGAAGGGCAAGTTAAAATTGCAATTGATGATTTTGGTTCAGGATATTCTAATTATGAAAGACTTCTAGAATTTCAACCAGATATTTTGAAAATTGATGGTTCATTAATTAAAAATATTGTTACAGATACTTATAGTAGGCATGTTGTTGAATCAATTATAGTTTTTGCTAAAAAACAAAATATTAAGACTATTGCTGAGTTTGTTGTAAATGAAGAAGTATTTGATACTATAAAAGATTTAGGGATAGATTATTCCCAAGGTTATCACTTAGGAGAGCCTAAAAGACTCTTCTAAATCAACCACCTGTTTCGTAAAATGCCCTTGTAGATGTTTCATTGTCATCTTTATCTGACCATTTATTTTTTTCAGGCTTATCAGCTAATACTTTTTTCAAAATAGCAACTGCTTCATCAATTCTATTATTTTGAACAGCATCTTTTATACTCATTGCATCTTCAAAATATAAACATGGAATTAAGAAACCTTCAGCTGTAAGTCTGATTCTATTACAGGCTGCACAAAAATCATCTTTATGAGGTTCAATAATACCAAATTGATATCCATCTTCTAATTCATAATATTGCGCTGGTGAGCTTGTATCTCTTGGTACTTCTTTAAAGTTTGGATATTTTCTTGAAATAATCTCTTTCATTTCATTTGAATTTAAACCCTTAGCACCATCTTTTGCATGGTGGTTTTCCATAAACTCAATAAATCTAATTACATAACCTTTTTCTTTACAGAAGTCTAAAACTTCTACAATCTCTTGGTCATTTATTCCTTTAATAGGAACACAGTTTATTTTAATTTTTAAACCTGCTTTATCTGCTGCTTCAATACCTTTTAAAACTGTTTCTAAAACATTTTTTTGTGCAATTTTAGCAGCCACATCAGGTCTTAAAGTATCTAAAGAAACATTAATTCTTTTTAGTCCTGCATCTTTTAGTTTTTGTGCAACTTTTGGTAGTAAAAATCCATTTGTAGTAAGAGCTAAATCAATATCATTTTTATAGTCAAATACCATTTTTATAAATTGATCTAAACCTTCTCTTAAAAGAGGCTCACCACCTGTAATTCTTACTTTTTTAATACCTTCATCTATAGATACTTTAATAAATTTAAATAAATCTTCATATGATAGTAAATTTTCTTTAGGAACCCAAGAAAAAGGCTTCTCAGGCATACAGTATTGACATCTAAAATTACATCTTTCTGTTACTGATACTCTTAAGTAATCTACTTTTCTTCCATATCCATCTATTAACATCTTTTACCTACTCTCTTTTCATTTCGATAGAATAGTATAAACTAACTTAAAAAAATTTCAAAATTAGTTTAATCTTTCCCACGCTTCTTCTAATGAAGATACTCTTTTTGCAAACACTAAATATAAAGCTATATTAAACTTAGCAAGCTTTAAAATTTCATCATCTGCATTTTTAACAATATTTAGTGATTCTTCTAAAGAGATATTGTCAAAACTTCTATCATATATCACACCAAAATCTTTTAAAGAAAATGGAGTTTCTAGTATTTCATTATCTTTTTTAGTCCAATATTTTCCATCTTTGAAAACTTCAGGACTTCCTTCACTAGCTTTTACAACAATTACTTCATCATAATATTCACCAAAAATATCTAAGTATTTTTGTACATATGGTTTATGAAATGCAGTTGTAATACCATATTCACTAAGAGCTGGATTTAGTAACTTTTCAACTGTATTAAAAGCAGTTCTAAGTCCTAATTCGTGTCTTAAAGTTGTTAAATCACTTAACTCTTTTAAATATTCTACCCTATTAAAGTAGAATAAAAATCGACCTAGGTCAAGAGAATCAGAAATTTCCTTAGTTGTTATACCATTTTTAGCAGGTTGAAGAAGATCTCCTGAAATTACTAAATTTAACTCTCTAACATCACTGTTTTTAGAATGAAACTCTTCTAAAATATCATTATATAAAGGAAAAAGGAAAGGATTTTTAACTCTTCCATCAAAAGAATACCCAAGTTCAAGTGAGTTTTCTACTTTTTTATAGTTCATAAAATTCTTTAAAGCGCTAACAGTACCTTCTAACTCTACTGTTGATTCAAGTTTTGTTCTCCATGCAACTAAGAATGCTCCAATTTGTGCATCTGTTACATCTCTTCTTAAAATACTCTCAATTGCATCAATTATTTCGTCTTTTTCTAAATCTCTATTACCTTTAGGACCAGTTCCAACTGCTTTTATATATTTTTTAAAATTCATTAATTATCCTAGTTTTATTTACTTTTTTACTAGGATAATATAGAATTGCTTAAATAAAACCATATGAAAGTAACGTATGCCTATACAAGAAACCATCAGTAAAATAAGTTTTTTTAATACATTAAACGATGAAGAGAAAGACAAAATAGCTGACATCTCAAGGGTTATAACATACCCAAAAGACTCTATTCTATACTATGAAAGTGATGTTACAAAAAACATACTTTTCTTAGTTGAAGGTCTAATAAAAATTTACAAAGTTGATAAGTTTGATAATGAGATATTTCTTTATCATATTTATAAGAATAATATGATTTCTGAACTTTCTTCAATGAAACAAAATGATATTTACTGTTTTTCTAATGCAGAATTTATAGAAGATTCTGTAGTTTTATCAATAGATTTTGAAAAATTTCAAGAACACTTCTTATCCAAAAATATTCTAACAATGGAATTAATGGAAATATTACTTGATAAAACCCATCAATTGCAATGTATTGTAAATAGAGAATTAGTGTTTGATGCAACAGCTAAAGTTGCTTTTATGCTAAACCAAGACCTTGAAATGTTTAATAAACTTAAAAGGCAAGAAGTATCATTTATGTTACATATTCAACCAGAAACACTTTCAAGGGTTTTAAAAAGATTATCAAGAAATAAAACTATTGAAGTAGAAAATGGAAAAGTATCAATCTTAGATAAAGATGCTTTAGTATCAGTTTTTAAAGGAGTAGGACTGTGAAAACAAATACAATAAGTAGAAAAATTAGAATAATTGGTGTATTTTTTATAATACTAATGACTAGTATTATTTTATCAACAATTTATTTAAATGAAAAAAATAAAAAAGATGCTTTGGTAATAAATATTGCAGGTAAACAAAGAATGCTTACTCAAAATATTTCAAAGAATATTCTTTATTTATATCATAATAATAGTCACTCTTTTTCTCAACTTGACAACTCAACAGTTGAGTTTATTTATAATATGAACTCATTAAAAGATGGGAATAGTTTAACAGGCATATCAAAAGCTCCAACAGCTTCAATAGCTGAGCAAATTGTAAAAGTGGAAATACTTTGGAATAACTTCTATAAAAATATAGAAAAGTTCAAAGAATTATTGGTTCAAAATAATAAAAATAATGAGCCTATTTTAAAAAATATAGTTGATACTGTTTATAATACAAATACACCGTTACTAAATGAAGTAGATAGATTAGTGTCAATGTATACAAATTATACGGAAAATAAAACTGACTATTTAAGATATATTCAATATCTTTTTGGTTTTATAATTATTCTACTAATGGGATATAGTTTTACACAACTAAAAAATATGGAAGACAATGCTAAAAAGTTCTTAGAGTTTTCAAAAAAAGTAGTTGAAAATCCAAATAATGAACCTCTTGAACCTATTCAAATTGAAGCAGAAAATGAAATTGTAGAAGCTACTGATACAATAAATTGTTTCATAAAAAAAGTGAATTCAGCAGTTGATTATTCTTCCCAAGCCATTGAACAATCTAAAAATGCTTCTATAAAACTAGAAGAGATTACTGATGAGTTTGATAAAGTAATTGATGAATTAACGCACTCTACAGACATATCTGCACAACTTGATAAAAGTGAAGACATGGTAATACAATCACAAGAAGACCTTATAAACTCTACTAAAAAACTTCAAGAATTAAAAGATGAACTAGACTCTTTATTAAATTCTTGTAAACCTCAATTAAGTAAATAGATTTTCTATTTACTTAAATTTTTAAATTAACTAAATCAAACCTTAATTATTGATATATATCATTTTTTTTAATCCCCTTTTAGACTAAAATTTTTCCATAGTTCTTGTATTTACAAAATAAAGGAGAAAGAAACATGGAACCGATTTTAATTGTAAGACCTGAAATTGCACTAGATGATTTTTTACCAATATTTTTATCTTCTTCATTTGTACTGTTATTTGGGCTGTTTTACATAGCTATTTATACGCTAGTGAAAATGGAGAGGCTAAAAAGCATCTATATGCCATTTGCATATATGTTTTGGGCTTTACAAACATATTGTATGTATTTTGTAGCAATGAAGATTCAAAGTAATGCTTTCACAATAAAAGCATTAATGATAACAATGGTGTGTTATTTAATCCTTCCACATCTGTATTATTATCTAAATCTTCGAAGCGAAGAAAGATACGAGCAATAAAAATTAGGAGGAACAAGTGTCAAAAAAAGTTGTTTCAGTATGGACGAGTATTCCTTTTTGGAGAAGATCAGCAGGTTGGGTAACTGGATTTGCATCGATTCTTTTAATTTGGCTTACATTTGATTCATTAAGTCAGATTAGTATGGGAACAGATGAAGACCTTAAAAATGGTGTTACTAAAAGAGTACCAGGTCCAACAGTAATTAATTATAAAATTACTTACGAAATGGATGAGAGAAGAGGTCATGAGGTGCCAGTTATTGGTGAAAAAGAAAAATTCTTTGGTAGAGATGATTGGTCTGAAGAAGAAGCAAGAGAGCTACTTCATTTAGGAAAATTAGGTTCACAAGCAAAGAACTGTATGAATTGTCACACATTACTTGGTAATGGTGCTTATTACGCTCCTGATTTAACTAAATCATGGTTAGATCCAGCATGGGGACCAAATGGGCCATACTTAGGTATGACTAATTCAAAAACAAAAGAAGAAGCTATGTCTAAATTCTTACAGAATCCTTCTCAGTACCCAACTCATGAGAGAATGATGCCAAATCTTGGTATTACTGAGAAAGAAGCAATGGGATTAGTAGCATTTTTAAAACACATGTCATCTATTGATACAAACGGTTTCCCAAGAAACTTCGGAAGAATGTCAACTGATGGTGTAACAGGAGCAATCCATGGAAAATAGTTTAAAATTTGAATCACAAAAATTAGCAATTAACTACTTTACAGTTGCTGCTATTTTATTTGGTGCTCAATTACTAATGGGACTTATTGCTGCAACTCAGTTTTTATATCCAAGTTTTCTTTTTGAAATCTTTGATTTTTCTGTTGCAAGAATGGTTCATATTAATGCACTTGTAGTTTGGATGTTATATGCAATGATAGGTTCAGTTTATTACCTACTACCAGAAGAAACTGGTATTGAAACAGTTGGTATTAAAATCGGTAAGTTAGCATTTTATGTTTTAACTGCTGCTGTAACTGTAGTTGTTTTAGTATATATTTTAGTTCAAGTTGGACCTGCTGATGAGTCAACAATTTGGTTAATCAACGAAGGTAGAGAATATATCGAAGCTCCAAGATGGGCTGATATTGGTATCGTTGTTGTAGTACTTGTATTTGTATTTAACCTTTTTGCTACGGCTATGAAAGGTAAACAAACAGGTGTTGTTACTGTACTTATGGCAGATGTTTTAGCACTTGCAGGTTTATACCTTGCTGGTATGTTCTTTACTGATAATATTTCTATGGATCAGTACTGGTGGTGGTGGGTAATTCACTTATGGGTTGAAGCAACTTGGGAAGTATTCGTTGGTTGTTTAGCAGCATATGGATTAATGAAAATCATTGGTGCAAGAAGAGAAGTAGTTGAAATGTGGCTATGGATTGAAGTTTCAATGTTATTTGGATCTGGTATCTTAGGTATGGGTCATCACTATTTCTGGATTGGTACTCCTGAGTACTGGTGGGAAATTGGTGCACTATTCTCAGCATTAGAACCTGTTCCATTAGTAGCAATGTTTGTTCACGTAATTTATGACTGGGGAAAAGAAACTGGTCTTAAAGAAGGTGAAGGAACTCATGAAAAAACAATGAATAACTCACCTGCATTTGCATGGTTTGTTACAAACGCCTTTGGTAACTTCTTAGGTGCTGGTATTTGGGGATTCTTCCACACATTACCACAAGTAAATATTTATACACACGGTACGCAGTTTACATCTGCACATGGACACTTAGCATTCTTCGGAGCATATGCAACAATTTTAATTGGTATGTTCTATATGGGAGTACAAGGTAAAAATGGTATTAAAGTAATGAAAGCTACTTTTGATTCAAAAATGGCTATCTCATTAATTTGTATTGGTGTAATGGGTATGACAGTTTCTTTAACAGTAGCTGGATACGGTCAAGTATTAGTTGAAAGAGCTCAAATGGGTGCTACATGGGAAGCATTCTTTGTATCACAAGATATGGTTTGGTTCGTTCAAGGTCTTGGTTGGAGATTAGCAACTGGTATTGTTACATTTGTAGGATTTATTTTCTTAGTTAAAGATTTATTAACTACTTCAAAAAGTCCTAGACACGAAATATAAGGAAATACAATGTTTGAACCAATGACAGATCTGGTACCTAGTTTTTTTGCAACATTAAACCAGGGACCATTAACATTAACTCTATTTCTTCACACTGTGATTATACTTCCAATGTTTTGGATTTATAAATCAGAGAAAAAAAGATTAGAAGAAGAACAGCAAGATTAATAAGCTGGCGGGTAAGTCAGGGAGGATTTACTCGCCATGTATAGTTTATAGGAAAACTTCGTTAGGATTATAGCCTTTTGAAAGAAAATGCTGATGTCCTAACAATCTCATTATTTTTATACTTAAGATATAAAGGGAGAGAATATTATGAAATTAGGGAAATATTTAGCTGCTGCAGCATGCACAGTTTTAGCAACAAGTTCACTGTACGCAGGATCATCTAAAATGGATTTTGCAAATGTTTATGAAAAAGAATGTCAAGGATGTCACGGTCCTATTCACCAAGGTGGAGTAGGTTCTGATTTAAGACCAGGTGCTTTAAAAAAACAAGAAAGACACGTACTTAGAGATGCAATTATTGCGGGTGTTCCAAATACTGCTATGCCTCAATGGGATCACATGTTCTCAAAAGATGATGCGGATGGTATGGTTGACTGGTTAATGAACTGGAAAGATAATACTAATTACAAATTAGATTTTGATCAAATTCATAGCACATGGACTAAATTAGCGGATAGAGAAGCTTTAGCTAAAAAATATCCAAAATCAGTAGATACTAAATCAGTTCTTGATATTACATTTGCAACAGAAAGAGATGCTTCTTTAGTTGACTTTATTGATAGTACAAACGGAAAAGTTTTATCTAGACATAAAGCAGGATTTGCAGTACACGTAACTGTTACTAATAAGAAAAACCCTAGATATGCTTACTCTATCTCAAGATCAGGTAGATTAACAATGTTTGATATTGCAGCACCAGGTCAACCAGCACTTGCTTCTGTTCAAGTTGGATTTGAATCAAGAGGACTTGCAGTATCACCAGATGGTAAATATGTAATCGCAGGAAACTATACTCCAGGTGGAGCAGTTTTAGTTGATGCAATGACTTTAGAACCTTTAAAAGCTTATGATACATCAGCTGTTATTAACATGGATGGTCAAATTGAAGCTTCAAGAGTTGCTTCTTTAGCAGATACTCCATATGGTCCTTACTTTGCAATGGCATTAAAAGATGCTGGTAGAGTATATATCATTGATTATTCTAAACCTGACTTCCCAATTGTTGGAGATGTTCCAAATATTGGTAAAGTTTTACATGATGCATTCTTAAATGAAGACAAAGGTAAAGATTTCGGTAGATACTATATGATTGCTTCACAAGGAAGTGATGTAATGGGTATCGTTGATTACAAAGAGAAAAACCTAGCAGCAAAAGTTTATACAGGTAAAAAATCTAAACCACACCCTGGTCAAGGTTCTTCTTGGTATAACAAAAAGATGGGTAAACAATTACACGCTACTGTTTCTATGAATAT